>Ga0189287_100055_pt1 | contig 151355 bp, 140 predicted proteins | sample UW86minimetaG_FD_130319 | JGI IMG/M metagenome (GOLD analysis project Ga0189287, IMG submission 130319) | Marine microbial communities from the Costa Rica Dome - UW86 mini metaG | ecosystem: Environmental > Aquatic > Marine > Oceanic > Photic zone | place: Costa Rica: the Eastern Pacific...
CGCCCAGCAGTCCTGCAAATATCACCCGTGATAAATACGCTCTCATACAACCCATTGTAGTCATCATTTCTCCACTCTCCAACTTATCTGTTGAAGCTATGAAAGGATCAGAAAGGTTTTCTATGATTTCAACTTTTAGATGAATAACTTTAATCCTGATCAATTAAAATAAATCACCGAGAGAAAGATCAACAGGCACCCACATCCCGAAATTGAAACACGCACAATTCGCACCCGTCGCACCTGTGCCGGGTGTCATGCCACCACCGCATGGAACAGTTCAACCCGCCACACCACAAGACGTGCAAAAAGCGCTTGATCGTGCGCTGGGCGATTTGGAAAAACTGGCGAATGACCCGGCGTTCCTGAAAACACCTGTCGGACAGGCAATGATTGCACAAGGCGTGTTCAAAGACTTGATCAGCGAAGGAGATACACGTCAACGGACTGACGCCGCGCCCAGGTTACCGGACCGTGAAGAGTTCCCAGCCCATGAGGGTGACCCGAACGACGGGATGCTGCCGGGGCACGCGCCGGCGCATGACCGGGTGATCAATCCGCCCCCATACGAGATGCCTGAAACGGGTCAATTCGACATCCCGCCGTCAGAGGATAAATCGGATGACATCGAGAAATGGACAATTCTCGAAATGGGCCGGAAAAGAGATCTAAAAGAAATGGATGCTGTAGCAGATACGCTCGGCATAGATCGAAAAAGTTTCGGTGATAAACTTCATGCAATTAAAGGTGGTGAAAAGGGAGATGTCAAAATTGATACTAATACTGGCAACGTGTACGATAAGGAAACGAATGAATGGATAGGTAACGTGCATGACGAAAATTAAAGTCTCGCCTACTTGCGGCGCGTACTTTGCAACCAGTGAGCATCCGTCTTCGGACGGGTGCTTTGCTACGTATTGGGGATGTGAGATCTCAACCCCCAAGCTTTCGATGGATGGCCTTATAGATATATTTGGCCAAGATGATTGTGGCACGACAATCATAGGTGGATACGGTCGTCTCAGAAAATTGTCCTGTAGATGGTTTATGGGATTAGACCATACGACCCATTTCCAGGTTTTATGTAATCAATTACCGAACGTTACGGAATTACAAAGCCTCAAGAACAAGTATGAACTTAAAATTGAGTTTTATCGTTTCTGGTATGGGCGAACAAACAACCTCGTTCCCGTCATCGACGACAATATTTTTTCAATCATTCAAGATTATGGCGGCGAATTTGAAGATGTAATCCAAATTAATGATGGGAACCACAAATCAGTTTATGCAGGTGTTTCATTCATCATTCGAGGCACAACAATTAACTTCGCTGATTTATCGCGCTTTTTTGGTTCATCAACGAGAGAAATCAAACCAACTGACAGGATTGGTCGACCAGGTTGGCGAACGAGTAGAGCGCCTCGTTCAGAAGTTACAAATTTAACCAAGAACCGTGCTGTGTGGATAGTCGATTCAGCCAAGTTAATCGACTCAAATAGTTGGCGCGATGTGCTTTGGTCAGTATTCGATTATCTTAAACCACCACCTGATGAATGGCCATCATATCTACAAGAGAATCATCTATCAGTTGAATTCTCAGCAATATGGTCCGGCGATGAAGGTGCGACTGAGCCAGTACTTACAACTGAGGAATTCAATCTGATTTGTGCATATAACGCAACTTGGAACCTGACACCTATATACGTTGATGGCCATGATTTTGGATGGTACTAAACCAAAACAATCACCACTGATTAATGCAACAATCCATCAGCCATAGAAAACGGTGAAAATTTCGCTTAAGTCCTTGCATAGAGAAAGGAGCCTGCTTGTACAGGCGAGCAGGCTCCTCTATCACAGGATGTATTATGATGACAAAACTCAGGCTTCAAGATCAACATCCCGGCTTACAAGGCGCGGTCGCAGACCCGACCGTGACACATGTGTATAGGCCGGGACCTCGGTTGTATTATTTACCCGTTCTTTATGAAGGGCGTATCCCACGTCGTCAAAGTTTCCCGCCGGGCCCACGTTCAGGGTTGGGCTCATATTCATTCCATTACTGCCCGTTTAGCGGCAATCTACTGCCTGGTGATCTATGGGATACTCGCATTGACAGAATTGTAAAACTGGGCGGATCGAAGGATCTGGAATTCCTTGACGATGGTCGACGAATGCCCAAATGGGCCATATCCGAAGACTGGTGGATTGCCGAGGGGATTGGCCCTGTCCATGACGAAGAACATCTTCACGAACTGAAAACTGCGCCACCACAATGGCTGTATGAAAAGAACCTCCCTTATCCGGGGTATGAACATTTGGTGTCACCCGGATACAAAATATCACAGGATGAACCGGATCATTATTGCAATGGTCTCAGTACGATTTTCAGTCGTGAATATTACATGTTCTGGTATTTGCCCCACACCCGCGAATACGGGCCCCGGATCATAGATCCGAACAAACGTATAGATCATCAGCCGATCCGTATTCTGCCCGTCAGCTATTGCCCTTGGTGTGGGACCAAACTGCCGAAAAGCAAACGCCCGGAATGGGAAACAAAAGTCCGGGGTGCTGGCTTTGATCCGGACAACCCCGAAGCCGAAGGTTTCCCTGAACACCTCCTCAGGGACAAATGGTGGCGCACCAAAAAGAAGAAAGCCTGTTCTCCGGTGGTTTAGCCTCTGCGGGGATAACGCATTTATCTGAAATCGAAGAGCGATCTAAATTTCTAATCAATTGATACGATAATACGATTTTTCTTTATAGTCGTGACCCGGTAAATTCTCAGTTGAGGAAGGTCACATCATGGACAACGTAAATATGCATGTACCTGCAGCCTGGCATGCAGCTGATCTTGATGCGGACCGACGTTGGGTCTTTCAGATCGACGAAGCCGCACGGGCACAAATGCTACAGGTGATCCGGAAGGCACATGTTCCGGGACGTTCCCTCTTTGATTATAGCCGTGAAGATTTTGATTTCGACTGTGTCTGGCCAACAATTTCACAGGCGTTACGCGAGGCGCATCACGGGCGTGGTATGGCGTTGGTGCGGGGTCTGCCACGTGCCGGACTGAGTGAGCAGGAATATGAACTGATGAACTGGGCGATCGGATTGCACGCGGGCGTCGCGCGTCCCCAGGGCATCGCGTCGCAATATATCTCGGCGGTGCGAGACGTTGGGACGGACTATCGGACGTCAAGCGGACGTGGATATTCCTCAAACGCCAAGTTGGATTTTCATGTGGATGGGTGCGACCTGGTCACGCTGACCTGTTACAACAAAGCTAAGTCCGGCGGACAAAGTATGATCACGAGTTCCTTAACGGCTTATCAGGACCTGGTGCGCGAGCGTCCAGATTTGGCTGAAGTTACCCATCAGTATTTCTATTTTTCCAGACAAAACGAAGAAGCACCTGGCGAAGCGCTGTACTATGGACAGCCGCTGTATGACACGGCGGATGGTCGGATGTTCTGTAAATGGAACCGCAACCGGGTGCAGTCTGCGCAAAAGATTGAGGGCGTGCCGCAATTGACGCAGGCACAACGCGAGGCGACCGATCTGCTGGATGATATTTTGCGACGCCCGGAAAATATGTACACGATGTATCTGGAACCCGGTGATCTGCAGATACTCAACAACCATGTGATGCTGCATTCCCGGACTGACTATATCGATTATGATGCGCCCGAGAAAAAGCGTCTGCTGTGTCGGCTATGGTTGTCGCCACCGGACTCCGTCTTGTTGCCTGAAAGCTGGAAAGACTTCTTTTGGTCGATCACACCGGGCACGGTGCGCGGTGGTATCCGTGGGCATCATCAAGACGAAAATTGCCGGGCCTATGAAGCGCGGCAAGCAGCCACCCTTGGCATGCCGGCCCCCGACTACACCCGATCATAAACAACACAAAGTCAGGAACTCAATTTAATGCAGCGGATAGATATCAAGGCAGATGCGCGGCGTGCGCTCGATGTTGTGACCTCGGGCGGCATTGTTCTGTTCCCGCATGATTGTGGATACGGAATTGTTGGCGGCACTGAGGAAACCACAAACCTGATTTTCAATACCAAACAGCGCGGCGGTCATAAGCGCAACACCCTGGTGTGTGATCTGGAGACGCAACGCGAATTGCATGATGTCGATCCACGCACGCAGGACATGATTGAAACCATCGCCTTCGAACACGATCTGCCGATTGCTGCGATCGCACCGTTCAACCCCGAGCACCCTTATATCAAGAACCTCAGCCCGGAATTACTCAAAGGCAGCACAGCGCTTGGGCGGATCAATCTGTTCCTCAATGCCGGAAATTTTGCCAATGAGCTCGCACGACAGGCCCGAGGCGTCGGCCAGATATTGATAGCGTCGTCGGCGAACCTGACCGGGACGGGGCAAAAGTTTCGTCTGATGGATGTGCAGGAAGAAGTGCGCGCCATAGCAGATCTGAAAATCGATTATGGTCTTCGCAAGTATCACACTTACAAACGCTCGGCGACGATCATCAATTTTGCAACCATGGAAGTGGTCCGTATTGGCGCGTGTTATGAGGTCATCGCGGATATTCTGAGGCGTCAGTTTGATGTGAATATACCAGCCGACCCTGGCCTTGATGAAAACCCCTCGGGACACCTTCAGGAATTCGCGCTCAAAGGTCTGGTTGAGTAAGCAAACGCCCCCTCCTCTCTTGTCAGCGATATCTGCATGAGGGAAAATCCAGAATATTCATTAGGGGGGAATGATGCTCGATAATTACTTTAAGCTGACCGAGAACGGCACGTCCGTGCGCACCGAAATTATTGCTGGTGTGACGACGTTTCTGACACTCGCCTATATCATGTTCGTGAACCCGAGCATTCTGGCGGAAACCGGCATGGATCACGGCGCAGTATTTGTGGCGACGTGTCTCGCAGCCGCCATCGGCACAATGATCATGGGCGTGGTTGCCAACTATCCGGTCGCGGTGGCGCCGGGCATGGGCCTGAATGCATACTTTGCATTTGGCGTTGTATTGGGGATGGGGCATTCATGGCAGGTCGGCCTGGGGGCCGTGTTCCTGTCTGGTATCATCTTTATCATCCTGAGTATTTTGCCGGTCCGCGAATGGATCATCAACGCAATCCCGGACAGCATGAAACGCGCAATTTCCGCAGGAATCGGGCTGTTTTTAGCGATTATCGCGTTTAAGAACGCGGGATGGGTCGTCGATCACCCGGCGACACTGGTCACGCTCGGAGACGTCAGTTCACCCCCTGCCCTGTTATCTGCCGCAGGATTTATCCTGATCGCGGTGCTGTTTGCGCGCCGTGTCCCGGGGGCGATTATCATCGCCATATTGCTTGTGACAATTGCCGGGATCAGCCTCGGCGTTACCCCTTCTGGCGGTATCGTTTCGATGCCACCTTCCCTCGCGCCGACGTTCATGCAGATGGATATTGCCGGGGCACTGAATATTGGTTTGATCTCGATCATTTTCGCATTTCTGTTTGTTGATCTGTTTGATACTGCGGGCACACTTGTTGGTTTGGCGCACCGCGGCAACCTACTCGACGCGAACGGCAAGCTACCTCGGCTGCGGCGCGCTCTGCTTGCCGATTCGTCAGCCACTGTTGTCGGCGCAACATTGGGGACATCGACGACGACTAGTTACATCGAAAGTGCATCGGGTATAAACGCCGGTGGGCGGACAGGATTGACGGCCGTCGTTATTGCGCTGCTGTTCCTGATCTCACTGTTCCTGTCCCCGCTCGCAGCCACAATCCCGGCTTATGCAACCGCACCGGCATTGCTGTTTGTCGCGTGCGTGATGACACGTGGATTGTCCGAAATTGATTGGGAGGATATCACAGAGGTCGTGCCCGCTGTGATCACCGCGATCTCGATGCCACTGACGTTTTCGATCGCGACCGGTCTTGGCCTTGGGTTTATTTCCTACGCCGTGATCAAGCTTCTTGCGGGGCGGGCAAGCGAGGTCCCGGTTGCTGTCTATGTGATTGCAGCAGCCTTCATCCTGAAGTTTGCACTCATTTAGGTGCAGTGCAGCAATTTTATATCAAGCTTGTATGAGATGTTGTTATTTTATGATGACATGATCAACACGATTAGGTATAAAACGGTTCGCTTTCGGAGTGGCCAACGAGCCACATAAAGGTCCGAGTGCGGGAGGAAACAAAATAAACGGCAAGACTTCCGGGTCTTGCCTTTTTTTGTGCGCGATCCCTATTCGTAAATGCTGGGGTCGACCTGCATCCAGCGCGGAGAGCTTTTCTCGATAACTTTATAGGTTGGACAATCTGGCCTGTGTGTCCCCGGCAGATAGCCGGTGCTCATCAAAAATTCGCCAGTGATTTCACCGCCTGTGAACTTGAAAGTTTTTTTGAAGAGCTTGACCCATTCGGCCTTTGGCATCGGATGATGCGCATCAAGCCATTTTGAGAACCCGCCGTGACTGTCCCGCATCGCAGAGATGCGTTTAGCGTTTTCGATGATGGAGTTGATCTTCAGGCGGTTACGGATAATGCCGGCATCGTCCAGCAACCGCGCGATGTCGTCATCATTAAAACTGGCGACTTTGTCGACATCAAAGCCTCTAAACGCGTCGTTCGTCGTTTGGCGTTTCTTTAGAACCAGCCCCCACGATAGCCCTGCCTGAAAAATCTCCATGGCCAGCCGCTCCATCAGCACCGTTTCATCCGTGGTTGGAAACCCATACTCTGTGTTGTGGTATGATGCGTGGACAGGATCACCCGGCGCGTAATCGCAATACGTACTCACGATCTAAAATCCACATCGTCATGAACGTTCATGCCATCAAGCATGTGGAGTTGGGCGATACTGGCATCTTTGGAAACATAGATGTTGGCGACAAGATCGCCTGCATCCGTTCTTAACGGCGTCAACAACCGGCTAAAGTCCTCGCCTTCTTTTGCATCCAGCACGGACCAATGATCTTTCAAACGCTCGGTCTCAAAGATAAAGCCTTCATTCCAGGTCCCTGTTGGCGTCCATGCCAACCCTGGGCAGACATCAAGCGCGCAGGCGCTCTCATTTTGGATATAACCCGGAAATGAGGCCGCATGCCATACGCCATCCAGAGGCGTCAGGTGGTGTTCGTCAGGACCGCCGGGGCGCATTCTGCCATAGACCAGTAATCGTGTCATTGCACCACTGGATATGGAGAATTGCTGATCAAGGTTTGTATCTACCTCATCCAACCCAACGCGCTGCCGATTGATTTTGATTATCTTGTCGAGCGACATAAATTGATCCGCAGCGTTATTCAGGTCGAAAGCTCACCAGACCTGCATCATGAACAAAGTAGAATATCAGCCAGACGACCGCCGTAATGGCCGTGCAAATTGCCATTTTGCGCCATATCATCGGCTTTTCCGGCGCACCTGGCTCCTGACCTGGCTCCAATTCCTCTTCGGTAGATCGGCGGACACCAAACGGCAAAACCATGAAGATGATCAGCCACCACAAAACGACAAAGATCAGAATACCTGAGAACCAATGGTCCATTTATGCCTGCTCCAACTCAACGAGAGTGCCGCAGAAATCCTTGGGATGGAGGAACAACACCGGCTTGCCGTGGGCGCCAATTTTAGGTTCACCATCCCCAAGCACGCGAGCGCCCTCGGCTTTCATGCGATCCCTGGCTGCCATGATATCATCCACTTCGTAGCAAACATGGTGCATGCCACCGGATGGATTTTTATCCAGAAAAGCCTGAATGGGTGAATTGTCTCCAAGTGGATGCAACAGTTCGATCTTGGTGTTATCCAACTCGACGAAAACAACAGTCACACCGTGGTCAGGCTCGTCGGTCGCGGCAGAGACATTTGCGCCAAGTGCATCGCGGTAAACAGCTGTCGCTTTATCCAGATCGGGGACAGCAATCGCTACGTGGTTCAGTTTTCCAATCATTTTAACCCTCAATTTTAAATTCTAACTAGATGAACATCAGTGATCGGCTTCTTGTCAAGCAATCGCCTAAACGCGCGCCGTGACGTGATGCGTATGCTCTCGGACAATTCGTTGTCACTCTCGCGTTTTTTCTTTGGCAGCCGTTCCAGTGCCTCAAAAACATCATCTGCAACGGCGTCCAGAACGTCGTCTTCTTCATATGGCTCCAGCAGGCCCGTTGTCGTGATGAATATCTCGCTGACGGGTTTCCCGCTCTTATCAACGGCTAGCGATATAACGGCTGTGCCATTCCATAGACCTTGTACGCGGCTGCGAACCGCTTCGCCGTTCAACGGCACCATGCGGTTTCCATCATAAACCAAGCGACCAGATTTGACGTGATCGATGACGCCGGGATCACCCGGTGCCAAGCGGATCATACCGCCGTTTTCGTTGACGATAGCGTGCGGAACCTGACATTCGCGGGCAAGCGCTGCGTGCTTTTCCAGATGCCGTCTCTCGCCATGTACAGGGATCGAGATTTTGGGCCGCACATGCTGATACATCTCAACCAATTCTTCACGGTTTGGGTGACCTGATACATGGATGTGGCCATCCGTATCTTCGACAATACGGATACCCGCACGCGCCAGATCGTTTTTCATGGCCGAAATGCCGACTTCATTGCCGGGAATGACGCGGCTCGAGAAAATGACGGTGTCACCCTCTCCCAAGGTAATACGAGGATGCCCACCAGACGCAATTCGAGACAACGCAGCGCGAGGTTCCCCTTGCGAGCCGGTACAGATAATCAAGAGCTTGTCGTTTGGAATGAAACCGGCTGCATCTTCATCCAGAAACGGTGCGATATCCTCAAGATAGCCGCATTTGCGCGCCGCTGTCGTGGTTCTTTGTAACGATCTGCCCGCCAGCACGACATCGCGTCCACACGCCTCGGCGACCTTTGCAACGGTTGCCAGCCTGGCGACGTTCGTTGCGAAACATGCGACGGCAACTTTGCCGGTACAGTTTGAAATGATCTCTGTCAGGTCCTTGGCGAGGTCGGCTTCCGAACCTGAATGCCCGGGGTTAAAGACATTGGTGCTATCGCAGACAATCGCTAACACACCATCATCGCCAAGCCTTTCTAGAGCCGCTTCATCTGAAACCTCGCCGACCACAGGATCAGGGTCGAACTTCCAATCACCTGTGTGGAGCACGGTCCCTAGTGGTGTCTTTATTGCAATGCCATTGGGTTCCAGAATGGAATGGGTCATCGTGATCAAATCGAGTTCGAACGGGCCAATGGTCGCGGACCCATTGAGGGGCAATTCGTGAAGTTCAACGTCATTGGCAAAATTTGTGTCGCCAAGTTTGCGTTTTAAAATTTCCATCGTAAACGGGGTCGCATAGATCGGGCACCGCAATCGATCCCAGAGATATTGAACGGCGCCAAGATGATCCTCGTGGGCATGTGTCAGGACAAGCCCGGCCAATTGATCTTTGCGCTCCTCAATGAAAGCAGGATCGGGCGTGATCAAATCAATCCCCGGCGGATTGTTATCGCCAAAGGTTACCCCGAGATCAATCATCAGCCAGGTGGGTTTCTTTGGATTACCATACCCATACAGGTTCAGGTTCATTCCAATCTCGCCAGCACCACCCAGGGGCAGAAATACAAGTTCGTCGGTCATTTAGTTCCTTTTATCACTTACATCGTCATCCCGGAACCGAAGGTATCCGGGACCCATTTTCCCATGTGAAGACAATTTACGTTTAGCTTTGGGCCCCAGATCAAGTCCGGGGCGACACCTTTTGATTGTTGTATTTCTCACCCGCGATTGCGTCGATTGATCGCAAAAAGTCCCCGCAGGGTCAGGTCTTCGTCAATGTCCTGAATTGAAGGACACGCCGGCGCATAAAGTCTGGCGAGGCCACCGGTTCCAATTGCGGGCAGATTATCCAATCCCTGCTCTTCACGGATACGTGCAATAACCCCTTCGATCATTGACGCATAGCCATAGTAAATCCCGGACTGCATCGCGGTTATCGTATTTGTGCCAATAACCCGTTCAGGCTTCACAATATCAACGCGAGGCAGTTTTGCGGCAGCGCGCTGCAAAGCCTCAAGCGAGAGATTGACGCCAGGCGCGATCACGCCGCCCTCGTACGCCCCTTCAGGCCCAACAACATCAAACGTTGTGGCTGTTCCGAAATCGAGCACGATAAGCGGCCCGCCATAGGTTTCGTGCGCAGACACAGTATTCACCAGACGGTCTGCACCGACTTCACCCGGACGGTCCACGTGGACCTCGACACCCAGTTCAACGTCCGGGTCGCCGACGACGAGCGCTTTGCAGCCGAAATACTTGTCGCTCAATGTTTTCAGATCGAACAGGTTTTCCGGGACCACAGTTGCGATGATGACTTCGGTGATATCGTCGCGGGTTATGTCTTCCAACTGCATAAGTTGCCGTAACCAGACGGCCAGTTCGTCGGCAGTCTTGGCTGTTTTGGCCGCAGCGCGCCATTGACCGACGATGGCCGCTTCGTCATTGAATACGGCAAAGACGGTGTTTGTGTTTCCGCTATCAATTGCGAGGAGCATGTCAGCCTTCCCTCACTGCATCTGGAAAATACACTTCTCCAGCGGCGATACGTTTGATGTCACCATCAATATTCAAAATCAGGCTGCCATCTTCGGCAATATCTTCAAAGATTCCGGTTAGTGTCTGGTTCTGTAGACGCACTTTGATTTCCTTGCCCAACCCTTTGGCGCGCCATTTCCAATCTGCACGAATGGGCTCAAACCCTTCTTCGACCCAGCGCGACGCGTGTTGCATAAAGTGCCGTGCATACGTTTCAAGGAAGATATAATCAGGGATCGCCTGACTTTGCTCAGCAAAGTTTGTGGCTGGAAATTCGGTGCCTTCAGGGTGTGAGCGAAGATTTACACCGAGCCCGATAATCACGTAATCCACATTCCGGCCCGCGTCGCCCTTTGCTTCCAGCAAAAGCCCGCCAACCTTGCTGTCGTTTAACAAGATATCGTTGGGCCATTTAAGGCGGCAATCAAAGCCGGGTTCACACAATTCGCCAATTGTGTCGTATACAGCGCAGCCGGTGACAAAGCTCAGCTCAGCCGCGCGTGCCGCCGGGACGTCCGGACGAACAATCAATGACGAATAGAAGTTTCCGCGAGGACTGTCCCAGGTGTTGTCGCGACGTCCGCGCCCCTCGGTTTGTTCTTTGGACCAGATGATCGTGCCGTCCGGCGCCGCATCCTCGCCCTGATCGGCAAGCTTGCGGGCTTCGGTCATTGTACTGCCGACACTGTCGAGGGCGATGAGATTATAGACCGCGGGCAGGTGAGGCCCGGGGCTTTGCTCGGTGGTCATCCGGTGAACAGTGCTGCCGCCGCTGTCTTCGCCGTATTCAGTACGGGACTTGGATAGACGAAGAACAGGATAACGATAATTGAGGTCAAGCCGATCACGAACGACATTTCACGACCGATAAAGCTATCAAGCGCATCAACCGGATCATCGAAGTACATGATTTTGATGATACGAAGATAGTAGAATGCGCCGACAACGCTTGTGACAACGCCGATGATGGCCAGGATATACAAGCCTGCATCAATCGCTGCGACGAACACGTAAAGCTTGCCGAAGAAACCTGCCAGCGGCGGGATACCTGCGAGCGAGAACATGAAGATCGTAATGGTGGCTGCCAGCAACGGATGGGTTTTGCCCAGGCCTGCGAGATCATCAATGCCTTCGACCATGCTGCCGCCACGACGCATGCAAAGGATACATGTAAATGTACCAACGTTCATGATCAGGTAGATCGCAAGATACACAAGCACGCCATGAACACCCTGCTCGGTGCCCGCAGCCAGTCCGACGAGGGCATAACCGACATGGCCGATTGAGCTGTAGGCCATCAGACGCTTGATGTTTTTCTGGTTGATCGCAGCCAGCGCACCCAGGGCCATCGACAAAACGGAAATCACGATAACAATCTGCTGCCAATGAACGAGCAAATCACCGAACGGACCAATCATGACCCGAAGCAACAAGGCCAGCGCAGCGATCTTTGGCGCAACAGCAAAGAATGCAGTCACAGGTGTCGGAGCGCCCTCATAGACGTCTGGCGTCCACATATGGAATGGCACAGCGGATACTTTGAACGAAAGACCCGCCATGATGAAGACAATACCGATAACAAGTCCGGTAGAAATCTCGCCACCGCCTGCAAACAGTCCCGCCAGCGCATCAAAGTTTGTCGTGCCAGCAAAACCGTAAACCAGCGAGGATCCATAAAGCAGAAGCCCCGACGCAACGGCACCCAAGACAAAGTACTTCAAGCCGGCCTCGGTCGCGCGACTGTCATCGCGTTGAATTGCCGCCATCACGTAAAGTGACAGGGACTGCATCTCAAGACCGACATACAGGCTGACCAGATCGTTTGCCGAGATCATCAGCAGCATACCAAGGGCTGCAAAAACGATCAGGATCGGGAACTCAAAGCGGGCAACGTGGTGACGTTCCATAAAGTCGCGCGACACTATAATCCCGAACGCTGCGGCAATCAGTACCAGGGCTTTGCAGAAAACCGCAAAGTTGTCGGTCACAAACATATCGGCAAACGTCACTGAGCGCGGACCTGCGAGCGGAATAAGTAGGAATACCGCCAAAATCAATGTGACGATGGACAGCATCGAGACAATGCGGAATGTTGCTTCGTCATTGTCTTTTAGGCCGCCCTTTTGGAAGACACCAAACATCAACAGCAACATGATCACGCCAGCCAGAAACAACTCTGGCAATGCAGGAACGATATTGGGCATTTCGGCCATTAACATCCGTACTCTCCCTATCGTCCGGCCACGTTGAGCGTACCGCTCGCAGCCAATGAAGTTTCCATCTGTTCAATCAGATGCGCGACGGATACATGCATGAAGTCCAGGAATGACGATGGGTAAATACCCATCCATAACGTGATGATCAGCAACGGCGCAAATATCGCCATTTCACGTCGGCTCATATCCGTGATCTTCATTAAGTTCTCTTTGGTCAATTCGCCGAAGACGATCCGGCGGTATAGATAAAGCGTGTAGGCTGCACCAAGGATCACGCCAAGCGCGGCAAAGGCAGCAACCCAGGTATTCACTTTGAAGACGCCAACCAGCACCAGGACTTCACCCACAAAGCCGCCTGTGCCGGGTAATCCAACGGATGCCATCGCAAAGAACATGAACACAATAGCGTACCGGGGCATGCGACTGACCAGTCCGCCATAGGCATCAATCTCGCGCGTATGAATACGGTCATAGACGACGCCGACGATCAGGAACAAGGCTGCTGAGACAACGCCGTGTGACAGCATCTGATAAATCGCGCCTTCGATGCCCTGAGTATTCAGCGTGAACACACCAATCGTGACAAATCCCATGTGTGCCACCGAGGAATAAGCAATCAGCTTCTTCATATCTTCCTGGGCAAGGGCGACAAGCGACGTATAGATCACGGCAATGACGGACAGCGAGAACACCAGCGGTGTGAAGTACACACTGGCTTCAGGCATCATCGGCAACGAGAAGCGCAACAAGCCGTAACCACCAAATTTCAACAATACACCCGCCAGAATGACGGAACCGGCTGTCGGGGCTTCAACGTGGGCATCAGGCAACCAGGTATGAACCGGCCACATTGGGACCTTGATCGCGAACGATGCAAAGAATGCCAGCCAGAGCCATTTCTGCGTTTCTACAGGGAAGCTGTAGCCCATCAGCTCAATCACATTGGTGGTCCCGGCGTGATAGTACATGGTCAGCATCGCGACCAGCATCAGCACGGATCCCAGCAATGTGTAGAGGAACATTTTGAAGGCGGCATAGACGCGACGTGCGCCACCCCAGATACCAATGATGATAAACATCGGGATCAGTACGGCTTCGAAGAAGATATAGAACAGGAACAGATCGAGCGCGCAGAACATGCCGATCATGAATGTTTCCAGGATCAGGAAGGAAATCATGTATTCCTTTACCCGTTCCTGAATGGAGTTCCAGCTGGCAAGAATACAAATCGGTGTCAGCAGCGTTGTCAGCAGCACGAACAGGACGGAAATACCATCGACGCCCATGTGATAGGCAATGCCAAAGTCTTCCATCCACGGCACGTTCTCGACGAACTGGAATTCGGCCGTCGTCTTGTCAAAGCCAAACCAGAGAATAAGCGACAGCACGAACACCCCGGACGAGACAAACATCGCAACGTTACGGGCGTTTGTCGCAACGACCTTTGGGTCGTCATGACGGACAACCAAAATCGCCAACACACCGACTAGCGGTGCAAACGTGAGGATTGTGAGAAGTGGTAAGTCGAGCATCAGTTCCTCACGCCCCTTTTGTGAACATGTACCAGCTCACCAACGCGGCGATACCGATCAGCATGGCGAATGCATAGTGATAGAGATAGCCCGTCTGCAGCGCCGAGACCCGGCGCGCCATGACACGGACAGCGCTTGAAACACCATCAGGTCCGACACCGTCGATCAAGGCACCATCGCCACCCTTCCAAAGGGCGCGACCGATTGCAAAGGACGGACGGACAAACAGCTTGTCGTAAAGTTCGTCGAAGTACCATTTGTTGAGCAGGAACTGATAGACGCCCTGGAACCGTTCAGCGATTTTGCCCGGGATGTCCGGCCGCGCAATGTACAGAACGTACGCAGCGCCAATACCGATAGCCCCGACCATCAACGGTGCTTTCTTGATGTACCAAGGCACGTGATGCGCGTTTTCAAGAGCTGGGTGGCTCGGCAAAATCATGATCGCGTCACCCCAGAAGTTTGCAGCCCCCTCGCCGACCATCAGGTCATACGGGAAGTAACCGGCACAAACAGCACCAATCGCCAACACGACCAGTGGCAAAATCATCACCTTCGGGCTTTCATGAACATGACCCAGAACGGTCTCGTCACACCGAGGTTTGCCGTGGAATGTCATGAATAGCAGACGCCAGGAATAGAAAGCCGTCAGCAATGCAGCGGTGATGCCCATAATAAAGGCGTAGTTACCAGGCCCCGTATTCGCGGCATATGCGGCTTCGAGAACGATATCTTTTGAGAAGTAACCGGCGAAGGGTGGAATACCAACCAGCGCCAGTGAGCCGATCCACATCAGTGCATATGTCACGGGGATCATCTTCCAGATGCCGCCCATCTTACGCATATCCTGTTCATCAGACATGGCATGGATGACAGACCCTGCACCGAGGAACAACAGCGCTTTGAAGAAGCCGTGGGTCATCAGGTGGAACACGCCCGCTGAATAGGCAGAAACGCCACAGGCAAAGAACATGTAGCCAAGCTGTGAGCATGTTGAATACGCAATCACACGTTTGATGTCGTTTTGCACGCACCCGATCGTGGCCGCGAAGATCGCGGTTGAGCCGCCAACAATCGTAACGACGGTCAGTGCCGTGTCTGAATACTCAAACATTGGTGACAAGCGGGCGACCATGAAGACACCCGCGGTCACCATGGTTGCGGCATGGATCAGCGCAGATACAGGGGTCGGACCCTCCATCGCGTCAGGCAGCCAGGTATGCAGGCCAAGCTGCGCAGACTTACCCATTGCTCCGACAAATAGCAGCAGACAGATTATTGTCAGCGCATGGAAATCTACGCCAAAGACATTCAAGATTGCGTCTTTTTCGCCGGACACAGCCGCAAAAATGGTATCAAGGTGCACGGTATCGAACAGCACAAACGTTGCGAAAATACCCAGTGCAAAACCAAAGTCACCAACACGGTTGACCACGAAAGCCTTGATGGCTGCGGCATTCGCTGTTGGTTTCTTATACCAAAACCCGATCAGCAGGTAACTGGCGAGGCCAACCCCTTCCCAACCGAAGAACATCTGCACAAGATTGTCGGCTGTAATCAGCATGAGCATCATGAATGTGAACAGGCTGAGATAGCACATAAACCGCGGCACGCTTGGATCGTGGTGCATATAGCCAATGGAATATACATGGACCATTGCCGAGACGACACAGACCACAATCATCATGACAGATGTCAGGGCATCTACTTTTAACGCCCAAGACAGCTCAAACGACCCCGATGCGATCCATGAGAACAACTCGGTGGTACGGGCATTCCCGCCCAGACCCACATCAATGAAAATGAATACGGCGAGTACGGCTGAGATCAGCATCATGCCGCATGTCACGATTTGCGATGCCAGATCCAGCTTGTGCTTGAGCTGCTTATCGGCACCGACGGTCGCCAAAACCATAACTCCGGCAATCAGAGATCCGACGAGCGGCAGGAAGACGAGGATTGTCTCAATCATATCGATCAACCCTTCATCATGTTGACGTCTTCGACGGCGATTGAGCCGCGATTACGGAAAAAGACCACAAGGATCGCGAGGCCAATAGCGGCTTCAGCGGCGGCAACAGTCAGCACCAGCATGGCAAATATCTGGCCAACCAGATCGCCCAGGTGCGTCGAGAACGCGACGAGATTGATATTCACAGCAAGCAACATCAATTCCACAGACATCAAGATAACAATGACGTTCTTCCGGTTCAGAAAGATCCCGAAAATCCCGAGCGTAAACAGGATTGCTGCGACAGTCAGATAATGACCGAGTCCGATTTCAATCATCAGATACCCTTCCCTGTCTCAACGTCCTGAAGCTTCACGGCATCCTTTGGATCACGTGCAAGCTGATCGTTGATACGTTGTTTGTGAACGCCGTCGCGTTTGCGGTGTGTCAGGACAATGGCACCGATCATGGCAACCAAAAGCACCATGCCTGCCGCCTGGAACAGATAAACGTACTTGGTATACAGAATCTGTCCGATAGCGTGGGTATTGGTGATCTCATCAATTGCCGGTGCGGGCGCTGCCGCAAGTCCAAGTGCTTCGGGTGCAAAAGCCCATCCACCAACGGCTAGGATCAATTCAAGCAGCAACACAAGGCCGATCAATGCGCCCACTGGTAAGTACTGCAAAAAGCCCTGACGCAGCTCGACAAAGTTAATATCCAGCATCATCACGACGAACATAAACAGCACTGCAACGGCGCCGACATAGACCACGACCAGGATCATGGCGAGGAACTCAGCCCCCATCAGCACGAACAGGCCTGCCGCGTTAAAGAACGTCAGGATCAGGAACAGTACAGAATGCACAGGGTTTTTGGCCGAGATAACCAAAACCGCAGAGGCAATTGCCACCACTGCAAACATATAAAATGCGAACGCGTGTATCATCAGTCCCCCAAACACACCTTAGCGATAAGGCGCGTCGATCCTCAGTCGTTCAGCCAATTCAGTTTCCCAGCGATCACCGTTCGCCAGAAGTTTATCTTTGTCATAAAGCAGCTCTTCACGGGTTTCCGTGGCGAACTCAAAATTCGGTCCCTCAACAATGGCGTCGACAGGACATGCTTCCTGGCACAGGCCGCAATAGATGCATTTGACCATGTCGATGTCATAGCGCGTTGTGCGGCGTGATCCGTCGCCCCGCGGCTCGGCCTCAATGGTGATCGCCTGTGCCGGGCAGATTGCCTCGCAAAGCTTACATGCAATGCAACGCTCTTCGCCATTCGGTTAGCGTCGAAGTGCATGCTCACCACGGAACCGGGATGACAATGGTCCCTTCTCAAACGGATAGTTGACCGTCACTTTCTTGCGGAAGAAATACCGCAACGTCAGTGACATCCCGGAAACAAGTTCCGTGAGAAAGAGTGCTCGTGCGCCGCGTCCAATGAAGCTCATGATATGTCTCTTCTCACCCTTGACCCAAAACTGGGGCCATGTCGAAAGCCACGAGGAAACCAGACACCGCAACTACAGCCAACAGTGAAAGCGGCAGGAATACTTTCCAGCCAAGACGCATCAGTTGGTCGTATCGATATCTCGGGAACGTGGCGCGAACCCATACGAAAATAAATAGACAGAAAGCGATTTTCAGGGCCAGCCAGATTGGTCCCGGTATCCAGGTGAACGGCGCAATATCCATTGGCGGCAACCAACCACCCAGGAATAACACAGCCGTCATGGCTGACATCAAAATCATGTTGGCGTATTCGCCAAGGAAAAACAGTGCGAACGTCATCGCCGAATATTCAACGTTGTATCCGGCAACAAGCTCAGCTTCGGCTTCAGGCAAATCGAACGGATGGCGGTTGGTCTCGGCCAATGTCGAAATAAAGAAGATTACAGCCATTGGGAATAACGGCACGACGAACCAGACGTTCCGCTGTGCCTCAACAATTGCCGACAGGTTCAACGAGCCGGCGCAAAGCAGAACCGTGATAATGATCAGACCCATTGAAACTTCGTAGGACACCATCTGCGCAGCTGAGCGCATGGCGCCGAGAAAGGCATACTTTGAGTTTGATGCCCATCCGGCCATCAGAATGCCATACACACCCAAAGACGAAATCGCGAACAGGTAAAGAATACCAACATTGATATCTGCCAGTACCATACCGGCATCAAACGGGATCACGGCCCATGCCACGAGCGCCAGAATGAACGTAACCATTGGTGCGGCGATAAATACACCCCGGTTCGATCCGGTCGGGATAATGGTTTCTTTCATGAACAGCTTGAGACCGTCCGCGATCGGTTGCAGCAATCCAAACGGACCAACGACGTTCGGGCCTTTGCGAAGCTGCATTGCGCCGATGACTTTACGCTCGAACAGCGTCAAATAGGCCACGGACAGCATGACTGGGATGACAATCGCGATGATCTTTGCCAGCAGCCAGAGTGTCGGAAGGACCTGTGTTTCGAAGAACTCAGCCATGGGTGCCGGTCGCCTTTTCCTGGGCTTCCAAGAATGTCTCGGTGCACTTAGCCATCGTCTCGGAGGCTCGGCTGATCGGATCGGTCATATAGAAATTGTCAATTGGTGAAGCAAATGGCGTATCAGAAACCTTGCCTGCAGTTCCAAACGCTCCCCATTTTGCATCAACTGCAAGATCGATATTCATGAAGTTTGAGTTTGCGTCGATCAACATGGCGCGAGCGGCGCGCAAATCGCCACATGGGATAGATTTCCCCAGCACGTCCGAAAGTGCGCGGATGATTGTCCAATCTTCGCGGGCATCACCCGGCGGGAACGCAGCAAGGCGACCTAACTGGACGCGTCCTTCAGTGTTTACCCATGTTGCATTTTTCTCGGTATACGCAGAGCCCGGCAAAATCACGTCAGCACGGTGCGCCCCGTTGTCACCGTGGTGACCCTGATAGATCACAAAGGCATTGCCCAGTGCTTGCGTATCAATCTCATCAGCGCCCAAAAGGTAGACAACTTCAATGTCACCGCGATCCGCAGCCGCAACGATATCATTTGTTGCAAGACCACCCTCGCCCGGCACGAAGCCAATATCCAGACCGCCAACGCGGGCTGCGGCCGTATGCAGAACGTTGTACCCGTTCCAGCCAGCACCGCTATCAACAACGCCATAAGCCTCGGCGATTTGATGCGTGAGTGCCTGAACCGCAGCACCATCTTCGCGCGCCAATGCGCCTTGACCAACAATGATCATCGGACGTGTGGCGTCTTTGAGGACGCTACTGAATGCAGACGTACCATCAAGGACGGCCTGAAGATCAGCTGGACCGGTTCCAAGATGCTCGTAATCATAACGCAAATCGGCAGCTTCACCGATTACACCAATTGGGAATTTGCCGACCATGAAGCGTTTGCGGATACGTGCGTTCAGGACCGCAGCTTCGAGACGTGGGTTTGATCCGACGATCAAGAGTGCGTCTGCCTGTTCGATCCCGGCAATCGTGGAATTAAAGATGTAACTCGCGCGCGTTGATGGATCGATTTGCGCGCCATCCTGACGGCAATCCATGTTCGCAGAACCCAAGTTGGTCATGAGTGCCTTTAAGGACACCATGGCTTCGCAATCGGCGTGGTCACCGGCGATCGCCGCGATTTTCGCGCCATCAAGACCATCTGTTTTGGCTTTGATAGCGGCAAAAGCCTGATCCCAGGAAGCAGGCACCAACTTGCCGTTCTCACGAATATATGGACGGTCAAGCCGTTGACGGCGCAAACCATCACAGGCAAATCGGGTTTTGTCGGAAATCCATTCCTCGTTTACGTCTTCGTTAAGACGCGGCAGGACTCGCATAACCTCTGAACCGCGAGCATCAACGCGAATATTTGATCCAACCGCATCCATAACGTCGACGGTTTCAGTTTTCTTAAGCTCCCAAGGGCGCGCGACAAAGGCATATGGCTTTGAGGTCAACGCACCAACGGGGCACAGATCAATGACATTACCGGAAAGCTCGGAATCGACGGCTTTCTCAAGGTAAGACGTGATCTCGGCATGCTCGCCCCGACCCAGCATGCCCATATCAGTGATACCGGCCACCTCAGTCGTGAACCGGACACAGCGCGTGCAATGGATGCAGCGGGTCATAACCGTTTCAATTAACGGCCCCATTTCCTTGTCTTCAACCGCGCGCTTGTTTTCCTTGTAGCGCGAATGATCGAGACCATAGCCCATTGCCTGATCCTGGAGGTCGCACTCGCCGCCCTGATCACAGATTGGGCAATCAAGCGGATGGTTGATCAACAGAAATTCCATCACGCCTTTGCGCATCTTGTGCACTTCGGGGGTGTTCGTATGAATAACCATGCCGTCGCCGACTGGCATGGCGCAGGATGCAACCGGTTTTGGCGCCCGCTCAAGCGAGACCAGACACATACGGCAGTTACCGGCAATCGAAAGACGCTCGTGGTAGCAGAAACGCGGGATTTCGATCCCAATCTGTTCGCACGCTTGTAGGACCGTGAGCCCGGCGTCGACTTCGACTTCGTTGCCGTCGATGGTCAGTTTAGGCATGTGCTGTCCTCAACCTTCACTACGTTATTCAGCGGCGACGGGCTGTACGCCGCGTCCCCGTTCTTCCATCAAAGGACGGAATTGACGAATTAATCCCTGGATTGGCCACGCTGCCGCGTCTCCCAACGCGCAAATCGTATGCCCTTCCACTTGTTTGGTAACTTCTTCGAGCAGATCAATTTCAGCAGGTGTTGCGTCGCCGGCGCAGATCCGCTCCATCATCCGCCACATCCAGCCGGAACCTTCACGGCATGGCGTGCACTGGCCGCAGCTCTCGTGCATGTAAAACCGCGACAGTCGGGTAATTGCGCGAATGATGTCTGTTGACTGGTCCATGACCATGACCGCCGCAGTGCCCAGGCCGGAGCGTAATTCTCGAAGCGAGTCAAAATCCATCAGCACGGTAGAAGACATTTCTTTGGTCAACAGTGGCACCGAAGCACCACCTGGAATAATCGCCAGTAGATTGTCCCAGCCACCGCGCACGCCACCGGCATGCTTTTCGATCAGTTCCTTGAGCGGAATGCCCATCTCTTCCTCGACGGTACACGGCTTGTTGACGTGTCCGGAGATGTTAAAGAGCTTGGTGCCTGTATTGTTAGGGCGTCCAAGGCCCGCGAACCATTCTGCACCACGGCGCAGGATATCCGGTACAACCGCGATACTTTCGACGTTGTTCACTGTTGTTGGGCAGCCCCACGCCCCAACGTTCGCCGGGAATGGCGGCTTCATGCGTGGCTGACCTTTTTTGCCTTCAAGGCTCTCGATCAGGGCAGATTCTTCACCACAGATATACGCACCCATACCGCGGTGAATGTAGAAATCAAATTTGTACCCGGTGCCGCACGCGTTGTCGCCAATGAGGCCGTTCTCGTAGGCTTCGTCGACCGCGCGTTGCAATGCTTCGGTTTCACGGAAGAACTCGCCGCGAACATAGCAATACGCAGCGTTTGCCTGCATCGCGAAGCTCGCCACCAATGCACCCTCAATAAGCTTGTGCGGGTCATTGCGCATGATCTCGCGGTCTTTGCACGTTCCAGGCTCACCCTCGTCTGCGTTGATCACCAGATAATGTGGGCGCTCGCCCACTTCTTTCGGCATAAACGACCATTTCATGCCCGTTGAGAAGCCCGCACCACCACGGCCACGCAAGCCGGATGCCTTAACGTTCTCGATGATGGTCTCGCGGCCAAGGTCAATCAGTGCCTTTGTACCGTCCCAGTCGCCACGCGCCCGCGCGCCAGCCAGGCCAACGTCTTCAAGACCATAAATATTTCTGAAGATGCGATCCTGATCTTTCAGCATCAGCTATCCCCTTTTTCAGCTGTTTTTTGTGCCCGCAGGTCTTCCTGGTGGGTCAGGCTGGTCAATTCACCAAGTGGCTCACAGGTATATCTCGCCAATTGAGACCCTGTTTTTGGTGTTTTGCCTGCACGAAGTTCATCAAGGATTGCGCCTGTGCCTTCACTGTCCAGATCTTCGTAATAATCGTCATTGATCTGCATCATGGGGGCGTTCACACAGGCACCAAGGCATTCGACTTCGAGCAGCGTGAACTCGCCGTCTTCTGTGGTTTCGCCTGAGTGTATGCCAAGTTTGTCATGGCACGCCTTCATGATGTTGTCCGAGCCATTGAGCCAGCACGGCAGGTTCGTACAGACCTGCACAAAATGCTTACCGACAGGCTTGAGATTGTACATCGTATAGAATGACGCCACTTCTAGAACCCGAATGGCCGGCATATCAAGATATTCAGCGACATGTTCAATTGCCGGCATGGGCAACCAGCCACCGCTTTGGCGTTGGGCGAGGTCTAACAGAGGCATGACCGCTGAGCGTTGTGCGCCTGCCGGATACTTGGCGATTTCAGCGTCCGCGCGGGTGCGATTTTCCGCACTGAATTCAAAAGTCTCAGGTGCATCGGTCATCGGTCAACCTCCCCGAATACAACGTCCACCGAGCCAATGTTTGCAACGATATCGGCAAGCATGTGTCCCTTGGAAATAAATTCTGTTGCCTGCAACGAGGCGAAGCCCGGTGCACGGATTTTACAACGGTACGGCTTGTTGCTGCCATCAGAGATCAGATATACGCCAAACTCACCCTTGGGCGCTTCGACAGCGGTGTAGGTCTCGCCCGCTGGCACTTTGAAGCCTTCGGTATAGAGCTTGAAGTGATGGATCAGTGCTTCCATCGAGTGTTTCATGTCCGTGCGTGATGGCGGTGTGACCTTGTGGTCAATTGATTTAGCAGGTCCAATCGGCATGTTTTCAATGACTTGTCGGATGATCTTAACGCTTTCTCTCATCTCGAGCATGCGTACCAGATAGCGATCGTAGCAGTCACCGTTCTTGCCTACAGGAATTTGGAATTCGTACTTCTCATAACCGTCATATGGCTGAGACTTACGCAAGTCCCAGGCAATACCGGAGGCGCGGAGATTGGCGCCGGTAAAGCCCCAGTCCTGGCAATCCTCCGCATTAATGACGCCGATATCCACAGTTCGCTGCTTGAAAATACGGTTTTCGGTCAGCAGGGTCTCAGTATCGTCGAGAATCTCGAGGAAGCTTGGGCACCACTCATAGATGTCGTCCAACAGTTCCTGCGGCACGTCCAGCGCCACGCCGCCAGGGCGGAAGTAATGCATGTGCATCCGTGCGCCACAGGCACGCTCACAGAACACCATAAGCTTTTCACGATGCTCAAACCCCCAGAGCATGGGCGTCATTGCGCCAACATCCATCGCAAAAGCGCAGATATTCATCAAATGGTTCAGCAAACGGCCGATTTCCGCATAAAGAACACGAATGGCCTGCCCGCGCGCCGGTGCCTCGATACCCAGCAGTTTCTCAGTCGCCAGCGCGAAGGCGTGCTCCTGACACTGTGGTGACGAATAGTCGAGACGATCAAAGTATCCGACCGCCTGCACATAGGTTTTGTGCTCGATCAGTTTTTCTGTGCCCCGGTGCAGCAACCCGATATGCGGGTCAGCACGCTCAACCACCTCGCCGTCCATTTCAAGGACGAGACGCAGCACGCCGTGCGCAGCAGGGTGCTGAGGACCAAAGTTAATATTGTAGTTCTTAATCTCGGCCATTACTTCGCCTCCTCTTCGGTGGCGTCTTCGGCCTTTTCATCACCCGGCAGCATGCGTTGCACGCCTTCCCATGGGCTCAAGAAGTCAAAACTCCGGAATTCCTGGGTCAATTTGACGGGCTCATAGACAATACGTTTCTGTTCATCGTCGTAGCGCACCTCGACATATCCGGTCAGCGGGAAGTCTTTGCGCAGAGGATGCCCTTCGAAGCCATAGTCCGTAAGAATACGGCGAAGGTCTGGATGGTCGATGAAAGCGACACCAAACATGTCCCAGATTTCACGCTCCCACCAGTTCGCAGCGTTAAACAGCGATGTCACACTGGCGACGGGAGTATCTTCGTCCGTTCTGAGTTTGACGCGGATTCGGTTATTATGGGTCATCGATAGCATATGATAGACGATCTCGAAGCGCTCTTCGTCTTCTGGATAATCAACACCGCACACATCCAAAAGCGTCAGGAACTGGCAGTTCGCATCGCCGCGCAGGAATTTCAACACCTTCAGGACATCGTCGCGTTTGATCTCAATCGACAATTCGCCCAGCCGTACGTCACTCGAGATGATGGAGTCACCAAGAGTGTCCTGAACGTATTCGCCCAATTCTTTAAGAGCTTGATCCATAATCATCCGTACGCAGTCTGGTTGAAATCTTAGCGGAACAGAGTTCCGGTACGCTTAATCTTCTTTTGGAGTTGCATCACGCCATAAACCAGCGCTTCTGCAGTTGGTGGACATCCCGGGACATACACATCAACCGGCACAACCCGGTCACATCCACGCACCACGGAATATGAGTAATGATAGTAGCCGCCGCCATTTGCACATGATCCCATCGAGATCACATAACGTGGTTCAGCCATTTGGTCGTAAACCTTACGAAATGCAGGTGCCATTTTATTGGTCAGCGTGCCCGCGACAATAATCACGTCGGACTGACGCGGACTTGGACGGGGCACAACGCCAAAACGGTCTAGGTCATAGCGAGAGACGTATGCATGCATCATCTCGATCGCACAGCAGGCCAGACCAAACGTCATTGGCCACAGTGATCCCGTACGCGCCCAGTTTACCAGTTTATCGACAGAGGCGATGACAAAGCCCTTATCCTGCAACTCGCCCGTGACCTGGCGCAGAATGGCATCTTGATCTTCACCCTGCGGAAGCGGTGCCAAATTCGAATCTGTGCTGTTACTTACTCCCATTCGAGAGCCCCTTTCCGCCATTCATAGACGAAGCCAATAGTCAAAATGCCGAGGAATACCATCATCGACCAGAATCCAAAGATGCCGATATTGCCGAGCGAGATCGCCCACGGGAACAGGAACGCAACCTCGAGATCAAAGATGATGAACAGGATTGCGACCAGATAGAAGCGAACATCGAACTTGTGGCGGGCATCGTCAAAAGCTTCAAAGCCACACTCGTATGCAGATGATTTTTCAGCGTCAGGCCGTTGTGGTGCAACGATAAATGACCCCAATACGGCGACGCAGGCGATCGCGGTTGCGATCCCCAGAAATACCAGTATCGGAAGATACTCGCTTAATAAGTCTTCCACTGTGCCCCTCTCCCCGGATTATCCCCGGTCTCACATCATGCAAGTATTCGATAATTTTGCATGTCTTGCCCTTCACGGTAGGCACTTTAGGTATGCCCGACAAGGCCATAATTATCAATGCCATAACATCTTATTCACGGGATTTTTTCATGATTTCCATGAATGTTGAGAAGCAGATCGGTTCAAACGCGAAATTACCCCACACCAACAGGTGCGCGATGCGCCAGATTTCAATTTTTTTTGAGAAAATGGCGGGAGTGACGGGACTCGAACCCGCGGCCTCCGGCGTGACAGGCCGGCGCTCTAACCAACTGAGCTACACCCCCTAACCAGGGTCGTTGACGCCGCGAAGCATCAACGGAAGCGATGATCTAAAGCACCCCTATCAGGGTGTCAAGCGATGACAGCGCGAAGAGCAAAAAACTTGTAATGCGCCCCCTCACCCGGTGCTGGGCACCCTCCTCTCCTCAAGGAGAGGTGGTGGCTGTAGCTGTGTACCATCTCGCTCGGGAGAAGATCAGCACAAGGGGGCGGCGTGCCACAAAGATTCTTCGCACAGAAACTGGATTCCCGCCTTCGCGGAGATGACGTCTCGAGGACGTGAACAAGTCACGACGCAGTTTCAATTGTGATGGGGTGAATGGTGGGCGATGACGGGCTCGAACCGCCGACCCTCTCGGTGTAAACGAGATGCTCTCCCAGCTGAGCTAATCGCCCATTCGAGGGTTGATATACTGCGGCTTGCGGATTTCAGCAACCCCTGAAATGCATCCGGAAAAGAAAACGCCGACCACAAGGGCCGGCGGCTTCTCAAGATATAAAAACGTCGATTAGTTGACGGCGTCTTTAAGACCTTTACCAGCTTTGAACTTAGGCTGCTTTGAAGCTGGAATCTGGATTGTCTCACCCGTACGTGGGTTACGACCAGTTGTTGCTTTGCGGTCAACGACGGAGAAAGTTCCGAAGCCAACAAGGCGAACTTCACCGCCACCCTGCAAAGAACTTGTTACGTTATCAAATACCGCATCAACGGCTTTGGCTGCATCGGCTTTCGTCAAGCCTGCGGAATCCGCAACTGCGGCGACGAGATCATTTTTATTCACGGCTCATGCCCCTTTTTTAAGGTTTGAGAATATAAGTTACATCCGCTTTCAGTTGAGAAACCGAGGTTCATCCCCCGAAGCGGCGCTCGCGATAAATCTAGTGCGGACCCTCTCTCAGCGTCAATTAAACACCCCTGAAAAACCGCAGAATTCTGCCCTTTTTCGATTCGCGTCCCGTAACCCTCGGGAAACAAAGCGTTATTTCAAACAGGCTTTTTTGATGAATTATGCTGATTTTGGAGAAAAGTCCCTGTAAGCCGCAGATTTCTGCGGAAAACACGCGAATCAAGGAGTCCGATTCGAATCCATAAAATTTTATGGATTGGATTATCCCCCCTCACCTGTCCTCTCCCCCATTGCATTGGGGAGAGGGACTCACGTATTTGAGCACAGTACAAATGATCCCTCTCCTCCTTTTAGGAGGAGAGGTTAGGTGAGGAGGTTTCTTCCAGAACGGGACATAAAAAAGGGCGCACCCGAAAGTACGCCCTTTTTAAAAATATTGATCTTAGAAGACTTAGTGCTTCACCAATCCACCTGCCGCATCTTCGCCGGATCGTGATGCAAGCGCAGCGGCTTCAGCTTCATCAGCCTCCGTCCACTCGATCGGTGTCATTGGTGCGGCCAAAGCGCGTTCAAGCACCTCGTCGACATTAGACACAGGGATAATCTCTAGTCCCTTTTTCACAACGTCAGGGATATCAGCGAGATCTTTCTCGTTATCCTTTGGGATCAACACAGTCTTTATCCCACCCCGAAGTGCCGCCAGAAGCTTTTCCTTCAGGCCGCCAATGGGGAGAACGCGTCCCCGCAATGTGACTTCGCCCGTCATTGCGACATCACGGCGGATAGGAATCCCTGTGAGGACAGACACGATCGACGTTGTCATGCCAACACCGGCGGATGGACCATCTTTGGGTGTCGCACCTTCTGGTACGTGAACGTGAATATCACGTTGATTAAACAGCGTTGGACGAATGCCAAATGTGTGCGATCTGGACTGTACGTATGACTTAGCAGCCTGAATACTTTCCTGCATGACGTCGCCGAGTTTACCGGTAATCGTCATTTTGCCGCGTCCCGGCACCATGACAGATTCAATCGAGAGCAGTTCGCCCCCAACCTCGGTCCAGGCAAGACCCGTCACAACACCGACAATGTCTTCCTCTTCGGCTTCACCAAAGCGGTACTTTTTGATACCGGCAAACTTTTCGAGGTTCTTGACCGTGACTTTGACGTCTTTGGTCTCGCCTTTGAGAATCTCAGTCAGAGCTTTGCGGATCAGGTTCGCCAATTCGCGTTCAAGATTACGGACGCCGCTTTCACGGGTGTAATAACGAATGACGTCAGTGATCGCAGCTTCAGAGATAGACCACTCACCCTCTTTGATACCGTGCTTTTCGAGCTGCTTCGGAATCAGGTGACGCTGGGCAATTTCGAGCTTTTCAAACTCGGTATACCCGGAAAGGCGAATGATCTCCATCCGATCCAACAACGGCCCTGGCATGTTTAACGTATTTGCCGTGGTCACAAACATCACGTCTGAAAGATCATAATCGACCTCGAGATAATGATCATTGAACGTGGTGTTCTGTTCAGGGTCCAGAACCTCGAGCAATGCTGAAGATGGATCACCGCGATAATCGTTCCCCATCTTGTCGACTTCATCCAACAAGAATAGCGGATTAGATGACTTCGCCTTTTTCATCGACTGGATGATCTTGCCGGGCATCGAACCAATGTAGGTCCGACGGTGTCCGCGGATTTCTGACTCGTCGCGCACCCCACCCAGTGACATCCGGACAAAGTTCCGTCCTGTAGATGCCGCAATGGATTTACCGAGCGACGTTTTGCCAACACCTGGAGGGCCGACAAGGCACAAAATCGGTCCTGTCACCTTATTGGTACGCTGTTGCACAGCTAAATACTCAATAATGCGCTCTTTGACCTTTTCCAGACCATAGTGATCGGCATCAAGAATTGCCTCGGCCTGCTTGATATCCTTTTTGACGCGCGTCCGTTTCTTCCACGGCACACCAAGCATCCAATCAAGATAATTTCGCACAACCGTCGCCTCGGCGGACATTGGCGACATATTCTTGAGCTTCTTCAATTCAGCCAGTGACTTTTCTTTGGCTTCCTTGCTCAGCTTGGTCTTGTTGATCTTTTCTTCTAGCTCGGCATTTTCGTCTTTGCCGTCATCAGACTCACCAAGTTCCTTCTGGATCGCCTTAAGTTGCTCGTTGAGGTAATACTCGCGTTGCGTCTTTTCCATCTGCCGCTTTACGCGGTTACGGATTTTCTTTTCGACCTGAAGCACACCAATTTCGGCCTCCATGAAGCCAAGCACACGCTCAAGACGTTCAATGACACTCTCAACTTCGAGCAGTTCCTGCTTTTCAGAAATCTTGATGGCGAGATGCGATGCCACCGTATCGGCCAGCTTCGACGGATCGTCGATCTGGTTCAGTGATACCAGGACTTCGGGTGGAATCTTCTTGTTGAGTTTGATGTAGCTTTCAAACTGTGACACCACAGAGCGGGAAATCGCTTCGAGTTCGCGTTCATCCCCAAGTTGCTCGGTGATCCGGTCAGCTTTGACCTGAAAGAATTCGTCAGTTTCGGTAAATTCATCGATGCGCGCACGCTGAATGCCTTCAACCAGAACTTTGACGGTGCCGTCAGGAAGTTTCAGGAGCTGCAAAACCGTCGATACCGTGCCGATCTGATAGATATCATCTGTTTTAGGATCGTCTTCGGAAGCGTTCTTCTGGGCGACGAGCAGAATTTGCTTGTCGTCTTTCATCACGTCTTCGAGGGCGCGGACAGATTTGTCCCGGCCGACAAAAAGCGGCACGATCATGTGCGGGAACACGACAATATCGCGTAGCGGCAGTACCGGGAAATTATCGTTCTTATTATCTTGGTCGCTAGAAGTCATTCATTCGCTCCGTTGAAGTTATACGAGCACCGCACCCCGTCCCCTGCGGCCTCTATTCATTAGGCTTAGTTACACTGAAAGTGGGCTGTTTGCTACCAATGTGCAAGGTCAATTAAGCTCGCTATTTGCCCTATTTTGCACGAAAATACGGTTAATTTGAGGGAATAACCGCTTTTTTCGCTAAAACGAGGTTTAAATGCTCAAATGACAACGCCGTTCACCCAAAAAAGGTAAACGGCGCGCCGTAATACTTGATAAGCTTGACGAATTATGACGCTGAAGACTCGATTTCAGCCTTCTTGTCCGCATAAATGAACAGCGGTGCAGCGCCATCATCGACAGTATCTTCGTTGATAACGATCTCTTCGACACCATCAAGGCCTGGAAGATCAAACATCGTATCAAGCAGAATATTTTCCATGATTGAGCGCAAACCACGTGCCCCGGTTTTGCGTTCGACGGCCTTTTTGGCAATCGATTCGAGGGCTTCATCGCGGAATGTCAGGTCAACATCTTCCATATCAAACAGGCGCTGATATTGTTTTACCAAGGCGTTCTTAGGCTTGGTAAGGATTTCGATCAGTGCATCTTCGTCCAGGTCCTCGAGCGTAGCCAAAACCGGTAGACGCCCGACGAATTCAGGGATGAGACCAAACTTCAACAGATCTTCTGGCTCAACCAAAGCAAGGATTTCACCGGTCTGGCGATCTTCTGGTCCGTGAACATCTGCGCCAAAGCCAATGTTTGTGCCACGGCCGCGACCGGCAATGATTTTATCCAGACCTGCAAATGCGCCACCGCAGATAAATAGAATGTTTGTCGTGTCGACCTGCAGGAATTCCTGCTGAGGATGCTTGCGCCCACCTTGAGGTGGCACGGACGCAACCGTCCCTTCCATGATCTTGAGCAAAGCCTGCTGTACACCCTCGCCAGACACATCGCGTGTGATCGAAGGATTGTCAGACTTGCGGCTGATCTTATCGACCTCGTCAATATAAACGATGCCGCGCTGCGCACGCTCAACATTGTAGTCTGCGGACTGCAGCAGCTTCAGAATGATGTTCTCAACGTCTTCGCCAACATAACCGGCTTCGGTCAATGTCGTTGCGTCTGCCATTGTGAACGGGACATCAAGGATGCGTGCGAGGGTCTGCGCCAGAAGCGTTTTACCGCAACCGGTCGGTCCGACCAGAAGAATGTTTGATTTGGCCAACTCGACGTCATTACTTTTACCGCTGTGGCTTAACCGTTTGTAGTGGTTATGCACCGCGACCGAAAGCACGCGCTTCGCACGCGCCTGTCCAATGACATAGTCATCAAGTACCTGGCAAATATCCATAGGTGTTGGAACGCCATCGCCTGACTTTACGAGGTTGGTTTTATGCTCTTCGCGGATGATATCCATGCACAACTCGACGCATTCATCACAGATGAATACAGTCGGACCCGCGATCAATTTGCGGACTTCGTGCTGACTCTTTCCGCAGAACGAGCAATAAAGCGTATTTTTGGCGTCGCCACCGCTGCCTGATTTACTGCTCATGTGGACTCCTTGATCCGTTCTTTCTTTAGAATCGCTATGATACCCGCCGTACTGGGGGCCATACAATCCCCAATATCAACGGACGTTTTGTTCTCATTTTTTGATGACGCAGTGTTTGGCCGCGTCATGTCGATCAACTATCTTCGTCAGCTGGCCGTGGTCGCTCGGAAACGACTTCGTCGAGAAGACCAAATTCCTTGGCTTCTTCTGCGTTCATAAAGTTATCGCGATCCATTGCCTTCTCGATTTTCTTCAAATCATTTCCTGTGTGCTCAACATACATATCATTGAGTCGAGCACGTAAACTCAGGATCTCACGCGCTTGAATTTCGATGTCAGCGGCCTGACCCTGCGCACCCCCCGAAGGCTGGTGGATCATGACGCGAGAGTTCGGTAACGCATAACGCTTGCCTGGTGTTCCGGCGCACAGCAGCAATGAACCCATCGACGCAGCCTGGCCAATACAGACCGTTGAGACGTCCGGGCGGATATAGCGCATCGTGTCATAGATCGCCAAACCAGACGTTACGACACCGCCGGGTGAGTTGATGTAGAACGAGATATCCTTATCGGGATTCTCTGATTCCAAAAACAGCAACTGAGCGCAGATCAGGCTCGCCACGTCATCGTGCACGGCGCCGGTGAGAAAGATAATGCGTTCTTTCAGTAGTCGAGAGTAGATGTCATAGGCACGCTCACCACGATTGGTGGTCTCAACGACCATTGGCACGAGTGAGTTCATGTAGGTATCAATTGGGTTGGACATCCGGCGTCTCTCCTTAATTTCTATCGCTTCGAAATAGTCCGCGACGCCCCTGTATGCAAGGCTCTTCTATTAAAACCCGTGGATAAAATGGGAGATCACGGGGCTACGTGACTTTCTTCTCCCTTGGGAGAAGGACAGGATGAGGGGTGTTTTATCGCAAAGGGTCATCGCATAGTCACCGGGCCCCCGCCTTCGCGGGGATGACGTATAAGAAAAATACAACAGCCCTCCGTCACCTGTCCTCTCCCCCATTAGATTGGGGAGAGGGACTCACGCATGAATGCACGTTTCACATATTCCTTTCCTCCTTTGAGGAGGAGAGGCTAGGTGAGGAGGTTTCTGACAACAAAAAACCCCTCTCCAATTAGGAGAGAGGTTTTTGATCACTTCGTGCATTCTCCGTCAGGAGAACAACATCATGCGTCTTTTTTCTTTGCGGCAGCCTTCTTTTTAGCCGGTGCCTTCTTCTTTGGTGCAGCTTCGCCGTCATCGCTTTTCTTTTTAGCGGCGGCTTTCTTTTTCGGCTTGGCCTTTTTCTTTTCGGTCTCAGCAGTCTCGTTTTCAGCTTCGATCTGCTTCACAAGTTCTTCCATCGTTGCTGGCTTGTCTGTGACCTTCACCATTTCAATAACGAAGTCGATGATCTTGTCTTCGTACATGGGTGCGGCCGCCTGCTCGAGAGCTTGTGGATTGCTCTTGAAGTACTCCATGACCTGTTGCTCTTGGCCCGGATATTTCCGTGCTTCCTGCATCATCGCCTTGTTCATGTCGTCCTGGCCAATCTGAATATTATTCGTGCGGCCAATCTCGTTCAAAAGCAGACCCAAACGGACGCGGCGGTCTGCGATATCACGGAATTCCTGTTGCTGGTCAGCATCAGGCTCGATCGCATGCGCTTCATCATGATCTTTGCCATCGGCATGTTGTGCGTCAGAACCATGTTCCTCGTGCTGCCACTGATGAACAATTGATTGATATTCCTGCTCGGCGAGCTTTGGGGGTACGTCAAAGTCGATCTGATCAGCAAGCTCATCCATCAGGCGGCGCTTAACCAGCATCCGGCCATATTCCTTGAACTCACGTCCCTGCTCTTCACGGACCATTTCACGGAGTTTGTCGAGGCTGTCTGCGCCTGCCATTTTAGCAAGATCATCGTCAATCGGAGATGGCTTTGTTTCACGGATTTCCGTGATCTTGACGTCAAACACTGCATCTTTACCGGCGAGCTCTTCAGCGCCGTATTCCGCAGGGAATGAAACTTTAACTTCAACGTCGTCGCCAGCGTTCTTGCCGATCAATTGATCTTCGAATCCTGGGATGAAGTTATTGGAGCCAAGCTCAAGGTTGTAATCGTCCGCAGCACCGCCAGCAAATGGCTCGCCATCGACTTTGCCGACAAAGTTGATAACAACAATATCGCCCGCTTTGGATTTACGTGCCTTGGTAATTGGCTCTGACGTCTTGTTGGCATCCGCGATGCGTTGAAGTGTCTCTTCGACATCTTTTTCTTCAACTTTGGGCACCATGCGCTCAACTTTTATTTTTGAAAAATCAGGCAATTTGATATCAGGCAGAATATCGAACGCCATTGTGTATTCGAGGTCTTTGCCGTCTTCGAATGATGTCACTTCGAATTCAGGTTGGCTGACCGGGCGAACACCCTTTTCGGAAATCGCCTGCTCGGCAGAACTAGAGACAGCTGCTTCAAGGACTTCACCCATGACAGATGGTCCATAGCGCTTACGCAAAAGGCCTACTGGAACTTTACCAGGACGAAATCCCGGCATGTTCGCTGTTTTGGCGATTTCTTCTAGACGGTGTGAAACCTTCTCTTCGATCTCTTTCGCCGGGAGCGTGACTTTGTATTCACGGCTCAGACCTTCTGATTTAACTTCGGTAACCTGCATCGGATTTCCAAACACTCATTCGTTGATATCAATTGACGGATAAATTCTGCATCGATTAACGCTTCTCATAAGAGTTGCGCTGAAAAGATGGTGCGGGTGAAGGGACTTGAACCCCCACGACTTGCGTCACAGGTACCTAAAACCTGCGTGTCTACCAATTCCACCACACCCGCGTGTGACCACCTCGTACACGACGCAAAACAGAAGCGCCACCCCGAAGCGGTGCGACACTCTACTTATTTCACCTTGCCTGTCAATCGTTGCCGAAAAGATGGGGTTGCGTGAGTTCCTTCTCCCTTGGGAGAAGGTCAGGATGAGGGGTGTTTCAAGATAAAGGTTCTTTGCATAGAACCTGGGTCCCCGCCTGCGCGGGGATGACGAGTTCTAAAGGAAACTGATCGTCAGCCCTTGAGCAACGCGCGCATTGAGCTTGATGTCGAGACTTTGCCACGCGCCTGATAGGCCTCGTGATTGTCTTCGATTTTACCCAAATGATAGAGGTAGTTGACCATCAAACCAGCGGACTGTTTGAGCCCGTTTGCAGACGTATCGCCGAGCCAGTTAAGCCGTTCTATGCGTGCCCCGTTCGAAAGATGGAAGTTCGCAACAGGGTCAGCGGCCCTGCCCTCGCGGCGCTTTTCTTCAATCAGATAACGCGCGCAAAGCCGCATGAGCGGCGATTTCAGGGCATCGGAAATTGCCTCGTCCTTGTGCCAGTTCGGTTTGGTAAGAATGTCTTTCACAGCACCCTTCAACCCTTTGTCTTTATTGTATACGGCTTTTAAGGCCTTGCGTTCAGCGGGTAACAGTATCTTTGGATCACCTGCCGCGAACAGGCCTTCGAGCCACCTTCTAAACCCTGGAATGGGCGACAACGTTGAGAACACCTTGAGGTTCGGGAACTCTTCACTGAGTTCGCCGACCACGCGCTTGATCAGGAAATTGCCAAAGCTGATTCCCGCCAAGCCTTGTTGTGCGTTTGAAATTGAATAGAAAATTGCCGTGTCGGCATCGCCAGGATTCAAAACCGGTGCGTTCTCGTCCAGGAGTTCCTGAACATTTCCAGCGATTCCGTTGACGAGGGCAACTTCGACAAAAATCAAAGGCTCGTTCGGCATTCTTGGATGAAAGAATGCAAAGCATCGACGATCAGAATCCAGCCTGTTTTTTAAATCGTCCCAGCTTGCAATCGCATGTACGGCTTCGTAAGCGATTAGCTTTTCCAGAATGGTCGCCGGAGTCGTATCCCAGGAAATCTGTTTTAGCTCCAGGAAGTCGACATCGAACCAAGAAACAAGAATCGCGCGAAGATCACGCTCTAATGCTTTTAGTGCCCGGTCCTCTTTTGAAAACCGCAATAGCTCCGCACGCATATCAACAAGGAATTTAACGCCATCGGGAAGCGCATTGAATTGCGTCAGTAAAGTTGTTCTGGGCGCCTCGAGGGTTTTCCGCAAAAGGTATTCGGCGTCACGCCGGTCATTCTCGTCTTCGGACAACTGGACAGCATCTATGGCTGCGTCAATCTGCCCGGGGTCTGTATCGAACTCGCGCGCCATCACGTTTAAGAAACGTTTTCGGCCGGTTTCATCCAGTGCCAGATACACTTGTCCAAGCTTTGCAGCTTCGGCACGGGCTGAGACCTCGCCACCCTTGTTGTTCAAACAAGCCAGCATCTGCTTGCGGAGTGTACTTAAATCTGAATCAGGCAGGTCCGGTCGGGCCATCGCCGTCGACAGGTCATAGCTCGAACCTGCAATCGCGCGCCATCCGTCGCGTAGATTGTTGATCGTCCGGTCTAGAAAGCTTGTTGGTTCACCATCCATGGCCATTAAGGTGCATGTAATGTGTGGCGATTTCAAGGCGTCGTTTGTGACATTTTTAAAACGACAACAGGCTACTTTTTGTCAAAACTGGTCACGCCATTCCAGCCTTTTGGTGGCGGTGTTTTCATGAAGGCCTGGCATCTCTCAAGCAGATATTGCACCACTTTGTCGTCTGGCATGTCAGATTTCAACTTCAAGAGAATGATCTCTGCTTGGTCAAAATCTTGATGCAAATAAAAGTCGAAAGCTTGTTCATAGTCTGACGCGCGCCTGACGTCTTCTTTGCTGAGTCCAAACGCAACGAATTCACCTCGCTCCCCGATGAGTTCATAGAGCGTAACGGGAATACTGGTTCCTTTGGCCTCGACAATATCAATGCGCCGGAACAAGAACTCGTTTGATGCGCGTCTTCGAACCGCATCACTGACCAGAATGCTCGTGCCGTAATATTTGTTGAGACCTTCGAGGCGTGCTGCCAAGTTTACGCAGGGCCCCAGACACGTGTATTGCATGCGATCCCGCGCACCCATATTGCCGACCAGCGCTTCGCCGGTATGCAGTCCGAACCGGGTTCGCATAACATGTGCGCCACGCGCTTCTAATTCGTCGTTCAGGTCTTTTGAAACTGCGAGTGCTGCGAGGGTACCTCGGCACGCATTGTCGACGTGCTGGTCGTCATCGGATGGAGCATTCCACATTGCCATGATGGCATCGCCAATGAATTTATCGACCGTTCCCCTGTTTGCCTGGATCGCAAAGGTCAAGCGTTCAAAGTACTCAGACGTTTGCTGCATGACTTCTTCTGGGGTCATTTTTTCGGTCAAGGTTGTGAAGCCTTCGATATCCGTAAACAGCAATGTCACGTCGCGTTTCACGCCGCCGACTTCAACCTGCTCACCTGATTGAATGAGATCGCGAACCAATTCTCGTGGCACATAGCGAACGAAGGTCTCGAGAGCACTCCGCATACGCTCCATCGAATTCCGTAAACTTTGGATTTCGTCAAAGGGAGTTTGGAAGGCTTCTACGGGAGAGAGGTTCATTTCCGTGATACGGTCAGCCATGGCCCGAAGTCGTATGACAGGGATTGATATCCAACCGGCAAGTGCGGTCACGCCCCAAACCGCGAATATCAGCACAATGCCGGTAATAACAAGTGAATGATAAAGTGTGGTGACGAGCTTACCTGTGAAATCGTCAACGGCTGCAATGCTGACGATCTGCCAAAGTGTTTTACTTTCTGCGCCGAGGGATTGGAAAAAGCCGATGTATTCCTTTCCATCGACAGTAAAACTGATCTCGGGCTCTTGCTGTTTCTGATAGATCGCCCTCGCCGTTCGCAACCGAGAGTCCTTGATCTTGTCGGCTGAGACGAGCCTCAATGAATCGTATTTTTCGTGATACTCGACGATTTTATGATGCTCTGTATGAGCAATCATATCACCATCAATATCATAGATCGCGACAACGCCGTTTTCCCCGGGTGCTGCGCGGTTCGTTAAATGCGAAAGCGATGTGAGCGGCAGATCAACCCCAATCGTGGCGCCTGGATAACTGTGGATTGGCGCTGAGATAGTGACGCCTGGTTTGCGAAGGCTGGCAAATACATATGCTTTTGTTATGGACGGCTCACCTGTCGCTTGCGCATCGATATACCAGGAACGGAGACGGGGATCGTACTTTGAAATTGTCGGTCTGTTTTTCTCACCTGCATCAATCTCATCGCCATTTACATCAAAATATCGCCATGTCTGCGTGCGGACATCTGTCCCTTCGAGAGGCCGAATAATGCGCCAACCAGTAACGGCATACTTAGGCACATCAGAAATATTGCGCATGCGTCCATCTTCGTCGACAAACTTAACGGCCTGAATGAATGAGCCGTCAGGGAAGCCAACAAAAATTCCGTAAAACTCAGGCGCATCATTCAAAGCCGTCGTCAGCACGCCCTCAACTATTTCAGGGGTTTCGCGTTGAAAAATAGATATTGGGAGGGCGGCAATAGACTTACTGGTACTGAATGACTTATCGATCAAGCGATCAACTTCACGCTGCGCCAAGTCTGCAGAATGTCCCATGCGGACTTTTGCGACTTTGAGTATCGTGTCGCGACTTTCCACGAAATTGAGAAAGGCGACAATAGACACCGCAAAAACGGTGAACAAAATAAACGATGTTGTGACGGTAATGCGAATGGGAAAATTCATGGGCTTCATAGGCATCACCGTCGGTGCGTTATTCTAGATCGCGCTCAATGTATATTAGATATTACGACTATAGCGGATAATTATCTATAGACACGAATTCAGATCGCTGAATACACGTGGAAGCGCGTCTGAGATATCTTCTGCGATGAGGCCTTGTCCAATGTGATTCCCAGCCGCACCGTGGCACCAGACTCCGGCGCACGCGGCCTCAAACGATGGCGCGCCCGCAGCCAGTAGACCGCCGATCAACCCCGCCAAAACGTCACCCGCGCCGGCTGTTCCGAGCCATCTCGGGGCATTTGAATTAATGGCTGCACGTCCATCCGGGGCGGCGATAACAGTGTCAGCTCCTTTTAGAATGACGATAGCCCCACTTTGGGACGCAGCCGCTCTGGCCCGTGTCAGCTTGTCCCCCTGAACGTTGAACAAGCGTTTGAATTCACCTTCGTGGGGTGTGAGGACAACCGGCCCTTGAATAGCATTGAACAGATCATTCGGGTTATCTTTGAAGACGCTCAACGCATCGGCATCAAGAACAACGGCCCGCGCACCGCCCAAAAGCGCAGACATGATCATTGCTTTCGTTTCATCGCTTACGCCTAATCCGGGACCTAGCACCACCGCGTTGCGCCTGGGATCACCGAGTGTGTCTGCGAAATCATCGCGTGCCTCGACGATATTTCCGGGATCGCCAGCGAGATAAATGTCCCGAGCCGTATCTGGCACTGACAGTGTCACAAGGCCCGCACCGGCTCGACGTGCAGCACGGGCGGCCAGACGCGCCGCACCCGGCATGTCGGCGCTTCCCGCGATAATGAGATGCCCTCGGTCGTACTTGTGATCGGTTTCGTTTTGCGTGCCAAAGACCTGCCCGTACCAGAGCTCTGGCGCATTCTCAGTAATTTGAGGCTGGATTGTCTGGAGAACAGAGACAGGAATGCCAATATCTACAACAGTGATATCACCGCAGAGACCTCGCCCTGGATAAAGCAAATGACCGGGTTTCTTGCGAAAGAATGTGACGGTTTCAGTTGCGGAAAGTGCTGTGCCCAGCACCTCGCCGGTATCGCCATTAAGACCACTCGGCAGGTCGACAGCGATTGTGGGCAAGGAAAGTGCCTGGGCAGCATTCAAAACGTTTGCGACCGGCCCGTCGATATCGCGGGTCAGACCTGCACCAAACAAGGCATCCACAACGATACAATTTTCTTCCAATGCTATGGGCCAAAGGGGCTCAATCGTCCCTTCCCAGCGCTTGTAGTTTGTGTGTGCATCGTGGCTCAGGTGTTCAGGATCACGAAAGGCAGCTATTCGAACGTTTACACCTCGTTCTTTTAAGTGCCGTGCCGCGACGTAACCGTCACCGCCGTTATTACCGGGACCACAAAGCACGACAACGGCGCGCCCCGCTGCCAGCTTTGCCGCATGATCTGCAACGGCTTTCCCAGCCTGCTCCATAAGCTCGAGCCCGGATATCCCGGCTCCGATCGCTAACTGATCCGCCCGGCCCATCTGCTCGACATTGAGAAGGTCGTTTGTCATGAGGGAATCGTACACGGGTCTTGGACGGAGCAAAAGCCGCTAGCTGGCACCTTGACCTTCTGGTGTCTATCGACAACTAAAGGCGGGAACAAACAAGGTTTTCGGATTTATGCGAGTTTGCGTTCTCGGTGCTGGCGTCATTGGCGTCACAACGGCGTACTTTTTGGCCAAAGATGGTCACGAAGTGACGGTCATCGACCGTGCCCAGAGTGCTGCGCGTGAAACCAGCTTTGCCAATGGCGGGCAGATATCCGTGAGCCACACGGACCCCTGGGCGTCTCCGGATAATTTAACAAAGGTATTGGGATGGCTGGGTGATCAGGATGCACCGCTGGTGTTTAAGCCATCGTTGGACCCGGCACTGCTGAGATGGATTTGGTTTTATCTGAAGAACTGCACGTCAAAGCGGGCGGCATTGAATACGGAACGGATGCTGCGGGTCGCAACCTATAGTCAGAATATTCTGGCTGATCTGAGAGCAGCGATTGATGCGCCCTATGAGCAACGCTTCACCGGGATCATTCATATCTACCGTCAGCAAAAGAGTTATACCAAAGCATTGAAGCAGGCTGAGGCTGTCACCGCGCTGGGCGTTGATCGGCTGCCAATTAGCAAAACCCGTGCACTTGAAATCGAGCCCACGCTCAGTGCGACAATTGATAAGCTGTCGGGCATTATCTATGCACCGACCGATGAGAGTGGCAACGCGCGTGTGTTCACAGAAAACCTTGTCGCCGCCTGCAGAGATATTGGGGTTACCTTTCGGTTTGAAGAAACCATTCAGGAAATCCTCCGCAGTAGCACTGGCATCTCAGGGGTGCGGACGGACAAGGAACAGTTTGACGCCGAGGGTATTGTTGTGGCGATGGGCAGTTATTCCCCGCTTCTTCTCAGATCGTTAGGCATAAAGTTACCCGTGTACCCTGCAAAGGGCTATTCGGTCACCTTGCCCGTCGGTGACGAACACACGGCACCCGTCACAGCACTTATCGATGATGAAAAAAAGCTGGTGTATTCACGCCTTGGCGACCGGCTCCGAGTTGCGGGATTGGCTGAAACTGTTGGCTACGACACGAAGATTCATAATGCCAGGGCGCGCCTAGTGTTGTCAGGTGCCCTTGAGCTGTTTCCAAATGCAGGAAATATTGATCAGGCGACTTATTGGACCGGTTTGCGACCACAGACGCCGGACAGTGTGCCGGTGCTTGGGGTGACGCCGATCAAAGGGCTTTATTTAAATACGGGACACGGCACGTTGGGGTGGACCATGTCTGCGGGCTCTGCGCGCGTTGTTGCGGACATCGTGAGCGGAAAGACGCCAGAGATCGATATGGCAGGCCTGGGGCTAGACCGGTTTGAATGATTAGGTTCCTGTCTGCGCGTGAATGACGTGTTGGTTAAAGGCGAATTCCTCTCCCCAAGGAGAGGGGGGAAAGTCACCAAAGGCGGCCGGTTGAGCCCAGCAAAACGGTGATCACACCAAGGACAAGATTGGTGAGCACAATTTTCCGAATACGTTCAAGATTGGCCTTTGCCTCTTCCCAATTTTCGGCAGCAATGGCGTCTCGAAAAAGTGCATACGGCTTCATATAAAGATAGATGAACAGGCCAACCATCAACCAACCGGTGCCGTGCATCCAGTGGATATGAATGCCCGCACCGCGAAATCCGCCAAAATCGACATAGATCATCCAATATCCGGTCGATGGCAGCGCGACAGCCGCTATCCAGACCCAATGAAAGAATCGCTCAAACACCCTGCCCCATAATTTTAGTCGCTCGGGCGGCGGATCAATGCCAGGGACACTTGGGCGTAAAATCTGATACGCGAAGAACATACCGCCGACCCACAAAACGGCAAACAAGGCATGGGCACCGAGTACGAATGGAGAAAGTTCAGTCATGAGATTAAGCCTCCAGCTCTTTCGCAAGCATTCTGATTTCTGTCGCAGCCTGGCTTGAGCGCTCGCTTTCGGTGACCCCCATGCCATCCATCATGGAGGCGGCGAAGGCGACCCGGTTGCCAAGTATATTTTTGGCGATCGTCAAGTCCCTATCCTTCAACATCTTGCGAACCTTGTCGACGAGGCGTGATCTTGGTGGCACCCGGTTAAGGACGAGACGTGCTTCTGTCCCCTGCTCCAACGCGAAATTCGCGGTCGGTTCCGTGGCCCAGACATCCATGGGCGACGGCTGCACAGGAATAACCACCATCGACGCAGCACGCATAGCATTCTTGGTTTCTGTTTCGGCGTGCGGCGGGCAATCGATCAGAACGATATCATAGTCATTCTTGAGACGATCAAGTTCCGTTCCAACGCGCCATCCCGACACATCGCTTAGATGGATTGGCGTCAGAGATCTTGTGTTTTCACTGCGAAGGCGATGCCACGCCGTGAGGCTTGATTGAGGATCAATATCCATCAGCGCGACTTTATATTTTTCAGCCCATGCGACAGCAAGTTGCGCTGCCAGAGTTGTTTTGCCCGCGCCGCCTTTTTGTTGAGCGACGGCGATGATACGTGCGGCCATCGAGAGTTCCTTATGAGATCAATTATTTGGCGGGTAACATTCCGCGCTTTGTTGCCATATCGGTGAACTTGTTCAGCGCACCGGTCATTTTCTTGAATACAGGCTCTTTATCTGTGATGTCATAGCGTTTCGCAAGCCATGCAGGATCCGTATAGGCGATTTTAGTTGACCCGTCGGCGGCTTCCCAAGCAACGGCTTTCAAGGGCAGATCAAGACCAATTGCCGGGTTTGACTGCATCAAAGGCGTGCCGAGTTTAGGATTTCCGAAAATCATCGTCTCGGTTGGTGCCAACGTCATGCCGACTTTCTCGGCACCCCGATTGTGTTTGATACGAGAGAAAACCGTTATGCCGGCGCGCTCAAGGGCGATCCCTAAGCGGTCTAACGTCTTTACGACCCCAAAATCTGAAGATTTTACAATCAATCCATCACCGTCGGCTTTGGCGGGCTGGCCAGCAAGCGCAACGGCCGCGACAATGCAAAAGGCTGTAAGTGTGCGAATTAGCGATGTCATAATCTGATCTCCTGATGTGGATTGAATTTCACACAGCATAGGGACGGGGTCGTCCTTGCTCAACAAAAGTTCCCGTGAGGAGGATATGTGTTGGTCCTTTATCTTGGGGGAAAAGGCCAGAATGAGGGGGGGCTCACCACACAGATTCTTCACATAGAAACTGGGTCCCCGCCTACGCGGGGATGACGATATAGAATCAAGCATCTCGTCATGCTTACTTAGTCAGTTTTGAAACCACACTGACTTCGTTGATTAACGTCTGGTGGACGGGACAGCGGTTTGAGATTTCATAAATCTTTTGGCGCTGTTCATCACTGAGGTCGCCCTCGATAGCGATTTCAACATCGAACTGATCGACCTTGCCCTCTTCGGTCTCACAGGTTTCGCAATCCTCGGCATGGATTTTATTGTGACGCAAGGTTACGCGCGCCCGATCCATTGGCCACTTCTTGCGCTCCGCGTACATCCTCATGGTCATGGTTTTGCAGGCACCAAGCGCCGTTAGAAGATAATCGTACGGTGTTGGCCCGGTATCATTCCCGCCAACACTTAACGGCTCGTCGGCGCGAAGTGCGTGTCGTCCATTCACCGAGACGGCATTGATGAATTTACCTTCACCGGTTTCCTGCACAACGACACCGTTTTCGATTGATGGAACATCAGCCCCTTTGCCCTCAACGCGGCTCGTGCCGATATAACGCTCCGCCCATGCGGCAATAACATTTGCACAGTAAACTGCGTCAGCGCGTTTGGATAAAAGATGATCTGCGTCGTCCAGGGATACAAAGCTCTTGGGATGCTTTGCGGCGATATAGATTTCCTGAGCGTTCTCGATACCAACGACATTATCGATGGGAGAATGAAACACCAAAAGCGCCTTTCCCAATGTTCCGAGACTTTCAGTTAGTTTTTGCCCACGAATATCATCGAGAAACTGTTTTTTGATTTTGAAAGGACGACTAACAAGTGTGACATCGGCTTCGCCCTCGCTGTCGATCTTTTTGATATAATCACCAAAGTTATTGGCGACATGGCCAGGGTCGGATGGCGCGCCGATCGTACAAACAGCCTCGACCTCGTCGATTTGAGGGGCGGCAGCGAGGACCGCAGCACCCCCGAGTGAATGCCCTATAATGATCTTTGGTGCTTCGAAGTTCTCACGCATGTGCGCAGCCGCCGCGACAAGGTCACCGACGTTTGACGTAAAGTTGGTATTGGCAAAATCACCCCCGCTCGCGCCAAGTCCTGTGAAGTCAAAGCGGAGCACCGCGATCCCATGCGCATTCAAGCCTTCAGCAATGCGGCTGGCGGCAAAGATATCTTTGGTGCACGTAAAGCAATGCGCGAACAATGCAAAGGCATTGGGGTTGCCATCTGGCATATCCAGCCGTGCAGCCAGTTCCTCTCCCAAAGATCCTTTGAACGTAATTTTTTCGCTACGATTTGCCATTGTGCCCTCCAAAATGATCTGAAGGCAGTATCACGCCACAGTCACTGACCGGATACAACAGGCATTCGCCATCGTTATTTATATTAGAAACGCCTAATTAGCGCCGCGGAGACGTACCGTGAATATGATAATCTTCGGCCGAGAGTGATGCCGGGTCCATGGCAGAATAGATCATTGAAACATCGCCATTTTGGTCAATCATTGGAAGTCGGACCGATAATCGTACCGATGACAGGCCTGAAGGCGTTGTAAACGGGGTATGACACAAAACAGGTGCAGCCACTTTACGGACATGATCGTATTCGGCTCTGTTGCCCTCACGCATATACTCGTCGGGAATTTGATTGACGTACTTGCCCGTTAATTCGGCACCGATCAATTGCACACGCTCAGTGCCAAAGAACCGAAACAGATAATTCCCTTCGCCTTCATGGACATCAACGACGACTGACCAAGGTAGGATTTTCAGCGGAATAATTTCTAGGTTAAAATGGTCAACCAAAGGTGCGTTGCCATCCCTAGGCAATGCATCCCATACGCGAAAAACCTCGCGCAGGGACTCGGGCAAGTCGGTCGCCGCTTCTATATTCGTAATCTTATTCTGGACCATTGAGTATAGAATAGCATGGGAATTACACTAATTACGATTAGTTTTTGAACTTAAATCAATTTTTATACCAGTTTGCGGATCGTTTTTCGTGAAAACTTAACAGGCCTTCGGTGGCTTCTGAAGTCTGACGCTGCAAAGAGTGACTTTCCGCGAGCGAAGCTGCCAAATCGTCATTGATGTACAGACTAGATGTTTCGAACAGAATGCGTTTGGTCTCTGCCATCGCACTTGGGCCGTTCATCAAAATGGCATCTACTATTCTTGCCCCTTCTGCTTCGAGCGCATCGTCTTCGCATACGCTATGGACAAGGCCGAGTTTCTCTGCGGTCTCGGCGTCAAACCGTTCCGCCGTCACCGCGTAGCGTCTTACTTGTCTGGGGCCAATGGCAGCGGCCAGTTGCGGAATGATAGGGCCGGCATGAAGTCCCCATCGCACTTCGGCGATTGAGAACAGCGCACTTTTTGTTGCGACAACTACGTCACAAGCTGAGATCACCCCCGTACCGCCGCCAAAACACGCACCATGAACCAATGCCACGGTTGGTTTCATGCATGCGTCAAGTTCACGGACGGCATCAGTTGTTCGTTCAGACACGGCCAGGTTTTCTTCCGGTGAGCCCTTTCGTACGCTTTCTAGCCACGATAGGTCAGCACCAGCCTGAAAATGCTTTCCGTTGCCTTTGATGACAATCACTCTGACATCATCATTTGCGCCCAGTGCGCGGACGCCGTCCAACAATGCGGACACCATTTCGCCGTCATAGGCGTTGTTCACGTGGGGACGGTTGAGGGTCACGGTCGCGACACCGCGGGAATCGATCTCAGCTAAAACACTTTGCTCTTCGACAGACATTAATTTCTCCGGAATATATTCAGACAAGTCTTCATGTTGTCATTAATCTAGACATTTAAAGAAAGCTCGCAAATAAAGGTTCTATGAAAAATCCAACTTTTAAGAAATCAGACGCCGAGATTATCAACTGTAGACAGGGATATTCCGGCTTTTTTGAAATCAATGAATATACTGTGCGACATCGAACTTTCGAAGGCGGCTGGAGCAACGAGCTCTCGCGCGAAGTCTTTGAAAGAGGTCATGCAGTTTGTGTTCTTCCCTATGACCCTGTCCGCGATGAAGTGGTCCTGATAGAGCAGTTTCGCACGGGCGCTCTGGTTGCGATGAAATCAAAATGGTTCGATGATGACGCCTCGCCTTGGCTTTATGAAGCCATCGCCGGCATTATTGATCCAGGTGAAAGCCCGGCCGATGTCGCTTACCGAGAAGCCAAAGAAGAAGCCGGGACAACGCTTACGGACCTCATTCCGATAAGTCATTATCTCGTCAGCCCGGGCGGCACGACTGAAACCGTATTCAACTTTATTGGACGTGCCGATGCGTCGAACATTGCGGGGGTGCATGGTCTGCGCGAAGAAGGCGAAGACATCCGACCTTTCGCAATTCCCTTGCAGCAAGCCTATGACGCCATCGAAGACGGAAAGATCAACAACGGATATACGATTGTACCGCTACAATGGCTGATGTTGAATAAAGAGAGGGTCAGGACTAAATGGTCATAAGGGAATCGGTTGATCGGTCTTTGTGACACCGATACTCTGGTTGTAACAAAGAACGATAAATACCGATTGAGGAACATCATTTATGGATATCAAGAACGGCTTTGAAGACTGCGTCGGCAACACCCCCCTCATCCGGTTGAATGGTGTATCGGAAGCCACCGGTTGCGATATTTACGGTAAGGCCGAATTCATGAACCCGGGTCAGTCCGTGAAGGACCGACCTGCCAGACAGATGGTCCTTGATGCCGAGGCAGCCGGGATCATCGGTACTGGTGGCACTATTGTCGAAGGAACGGCCGGTAATACAGGTATCGGACTTGCATTGATGGCAAACGTCCGCGGGTACAAATGCAAGATCGTCACGCCCGATACCCAAAGCCAGGAAAAGAAAGATATGCTGCGGCTTTGTGGCGCGGAACTTACCGAAGTCCCTGCCCTGCCTTTCTCAAATCCAGATAATTATCAACATGTCGCGCGACGTCTTGCTGAAGAGACTGCCAAGACGACAAATGGCGGATGCCTGTTCGCGGACCAATGGAACAACATGTCCAATCGCAAAGCGCACTACCTTTCAACTGGTCCTGAGATATGGCGCCAGACCGAAGGCAAAGTGGATGGCTTCATTTGTGCAGTGGGCACAGGTGGCACACTCGCGGGCACGTCAACATTTCTAAAAGAGCAAAATTCGAATATTCAAATTGGCTGTGCAGATCCCCTGGGGGCTGCGATGTATGAACTATTCAAGAATGGTGAGGCCAAAGCATCTGAAGGTGGCTCTATTGCCGAAGGGATTGGTCTTGGACGGTCGACGAACATTGTCGAGGACATCGTCGTCGATCATCCATATATGATTCCTGACGAAGAGGCGCTTCCTTACGTCTTTGATCTTTTGCAACACGAGGGTATCTGTCTGGGTGGCTCAAGTGCGATCAATATTGCCGGTGCTGTCAGGCTCGCAAAAGAAATGGGCCCCGGTCATACCATCGTAACGATCCTCTGCGACTATGGCACCCGCTATCAGTCGAAATTGTTCAATCCTGAGTTCTTACGTTCCAAGAACCTACCTGTCCCTTCATGGTTGGAGTAAGCGATGCCATATACAAATCCTGAAGCCCTTGTGAGTACCGAATGGCTGGCAGAGCATCTGGATGCCCCTGATGTTCGTGTCGTAGATGGAACAAGCTTTCTTCCCGGTGTGGATCGTAACGCAAAAACGGAATACCGGGACTGCCATATCCCAGGAGCTGTTTTCTTTGATATCGATGATATTGCCGACGATAGCTCGGATTTGCCGCATATGGTGCCGTCACCTGAAAAATTTTCAAGCCGGGTCCGAAAGCTTGGGCTTGGCGATGGCAATCGGATTGTCGTCTATGATGCCAACGGCGGTGGACAGGCTGCGTGCCGGGTCTGGTGGATGTTCCGGTTGTTCGGGCACGAGGACGTTTCGATACTTGATGGCGGATTACCAAAATGGTTGGCAGAAGATCGCCCAACAGATGATCTGCCGCCAGTGCCTCGTGAACGGCATTTCACGCCTCGTTTTAATAATTTTCTGGTGCGCTCGGTCGATCAGGTGCTTGAGAACTGTGAGAGCAAGCGCGATCAGGTTGTTGATGCGCGCGCGGCAGGTCGTTTCGCAGGCACAGCTGACGAGCCGCGCCCCGGCATTCGAAAAGGACATATCCCTGGGAGTGTCAATCTGCCGTTCCCTAAATTAATGGATAAAGATAATAACTTTGTTTTTCGCAGTGCAGATGAAATTGCCGAAACTTTTAAAGAAGCCGGTATTGATTTCTCAAAACCGTTAGTTGCGACGTGTGGTTCCGGCGTGACCGCTTGTGTCATTGCATTCGCAGGACATTTGATTGGCCAGAGTGAAATCGCGGTCTATGACGGTTCCTGGTCGGAATGGGGCGCGCGTCACGATACCCCGATTGAAACCAGCTAAACCCTGATGCGATCGGAGGCTGGACAAATCGAGACGGTCATTACGTACCTTGAAATGACCAGCGCGCCACTCTCGGTCCCGCCGCGTCAACCAAAGGGCCCAATCGCTATCATGCGCGCGGATCCCCCGACAGTTTCGTTCTATCGATATCTCTACAATACTGTGGGTGCCGAGTATACGTGGTGGGAACGTCGCATCATGTCAGACAACGATCTTGGTGCCGTCATTCAGGGCGATCATGTTGATATATACGTGCTCTATGTCAGCGGCACGCCGGCTGGTTTCTACGAGCTTTCAACGATCCCCAAGACAAATGAAATTGAGATCGCACTGTTCGGTATACTGCCTGAATTTGTTGGGTGTGGATACGGGGCTTACCTGCTGCGCGTGGCCATTGATGAAGCCTGGCAGCGCGGGCCGGAACGCCTGATTGTAAACACGTGCACGCTCGATCATCCGATGGCGCTACAGAATTATCAACGCGCGGGCTTTGTTCCGTATGACCAGAAAACACGCATGATCGATGATCCACATGCGCTTGGTTTGTTTGATAGATGATTCTCCCCCTCACCTGTCCTCTCCCCCATTTCATTGGGGAGAGGGACTCACGTATCAATGCAACTTTCAACTTATCCCTCTCCTCCTTTTAGGGGGGTAGGTTAGGTAAAGAGGTCATCTATCCAGAAACACGAAAGGCGGCCCGTCTCGTTTCCGAGAAGCGGACCGCCTTGTCATCCCCCCTCTGGGATAACCGTGTAATTCGATTTAGTGGCCGAGAATCTGGCTCAAGAACAACTTTGTACGCTCGTGCTGAGGATTGTCGAAGAATTCATTCGGCTCATTCGCCTCAATGATTTCCCCTTCGTCCATGAAGATCACGCGGTCGGCGACGGTTTTTGCAAAACCCATTTCGTGAGTCACACAAAGCATTGTCATACCCGTTTCGGCGAGCTCGATCATGGTGTCCAGAACCTCTTTGATCATCTCGGGATCAAGCGCAGATGTTGGCTCATCGAACAACATGATGCGTGGGTTCATGCAAAGCGAACGCGCGATCGCAACACGTTGCTGCTGACCACCAGAAAGCTGACCAGGGTATTTCAACGCCTGTTCTGGAATCTTCACTTTCTCAAGGTAAGCCATCGCAGCCTCATCGGCTTCGGCTTTTGGCGTTTGGCGCACCCAAATTGGTCCCAACGTGCAGTTCTCAAGCACGGTCAAGTGTGGGAACAAGTTAAAGTGCTGGAACACCATCCCGACTTCACGGCGGATCGCATCGATCTGCTTGAGGTCATTTGTCAGCTCAATATTGTCGACAAAAATGTGACCCTTCTGGTGTTCTTCCAGACGGTTGATGCACCGGATCATGGTAGATTTACCAGAACCCGACGGACCACAAACAACGATCCGCTCGCCCCGTTTCACGGTGAGGTTAATGTTTTTGAGAACGTGGAAGTCCCCATACCACTTGTGCATATCTTTAATGACAATCAGGTCATCGTCGTTTGCTGAGGTGGCAACTGCTGCGTTTGAATCAGCCATTTTATAAGCCCTTTCCCTGTCGCGCTTTAGCGCTTGTAGCCTTTGTCTAACTTACCTTCGAGGTAGATCGAGTAACGCGACATACCGAAGCAAGCGATGAAGAAGAACAGTGCGATGGAGATATACACCTCGTTCGAGAGGCCGTTCCATTGTGCATCCGCCATTGATGAACGCCCGATCCCAAGAACATCCAGAAGACCGATAATCAACACCAAGGTCGTATCCTTAAACAGACCGATGAACGTGTTGACGATACCTGGAATGGAAATCTTGAGAGCTTGCGGCAAAATGATCAGACGCATCGACTGCCAGTATTTAAGACCCATACTGTTTGCTGCTTCATACTGACCGTTCGGAATGGCTTGAAGACCACCACGAACAACCTCGGCAATGTAGGCCGCCGAGAACAGTGTCACCATGATGAGCACGCGAAGCAAAAGATCGAATGTTGTGCCTGGAGGCAGGAAGTAGTTCAACATCGTCGATGCAACGAACAGCAATGTAATCAGTGGTACGCCACGAATAAATTCGATAAAGCAGACTGAAATCGACTTCACGATGGGCAGATGAGATTGCCGTCCTAGCGCAAGCAGAATGCCGAGTGGCAATGAGAATGCGATACCCGTTACACCAACGACAGTGTTCAGCATCATGCCGCCAAACTCGTCAGTACCTACAGGGGTCAACCCTGCACCACCCAGTAACAACCAGCCCGCAATAAACGGATAAGCAACTGAGAACATCATCCATGGTTTCCGCATCGGTGCCTTATCAAAAAGGATCGGCACAAGTGCGGCACACAAAAGCAGGAATGACAGGTCGACCCGCCATCTCAGCTCTTCAGGATAAAATCCATATACCAGAATAATGAAACGATCTTTGATGAACGCCCAGCACGCACCGCTGCCGAGTGCCTGACACTCTTCACGGTTGCTGGCATTCATCACAGCATCGAAAACGGCCCAGCTCAGCATTGGTGGGAGTATCTTGTATAGAAGATATATCCCAATCAACGTCATGATCGTGTTTGCCCATGACGAGAACAGGTTCTTTCTGAGCCACAGCACGATACCACGTTGCCCCGGAGGGGGTGGCATGTCGGGGTGTGTGCCCGGTGTATAGGTTTGGGTTACTTCACTCATATTCTTTCTCCCTCACCGCTCGACCAGTTTGATGCGTTTATTGTACCAGTTCATGAACATGGAAATCAGAAGCGAGATCGACAGATATATTGCGATCACGATAATCATCGTTTCCATTTCTTTACCGGTTTGCATCAGTGAAATACCACCAATTGTCGCCACAACGTCCATGTAACCAATGGCGATCGCGAGAGACGAGTTTTTGGTGAGGTTCAGATATTGGCTGGTTAGAGGTGGAATAATCACGCGAAGTGCTTGCGGGATAATCACCAGATTCAAAATCCGACCACGTCGGATTCCAAGTGCACCCGCTGCTTCCCACTGTCCATGACTGACCGAGAGAATACCGGCGCGGACAATTTCAGCAATGAAGGCTGCGGTGTAGAGTGACAAAGCTAACCAGAGCGCCATAAATTCAGGGAGCAAGACCATGCCACCTTTGAAGTTAAAGCGCTGGAATTCGGGGATATCCCAAGATACCGGCGCGCCTGTAATCAGGAACACAAGGACCGGGAAACCAATAATGGCACCGAGTGAAATCCAGAAAACCGGATAAATTTTTCCAGTCGCATCCTGAATTCTTTTCGCGTATTTGCGGAACCATACGGTGAATGCAATACCGGCAACAACCGCGAGACCCGACATCCAGAGTAAATCCTCAGGAATAGGCCGTGGTGCAAAAACACCCCGGTTGGACAGATAGAATAAGTCGCCGAGGTTCCATTCCACACTTGCCAATTTCGGTCTTGGCAGCGAGTGAACGATGATGCCGTGAATAAGCAAAATATGCAGCAGCACCGGCACGTTCCGTGTGAACTCGATGAAGCAGTAACTGATCCGGTTCAACAGGAAGTTCGGTGAAAGCCTAAGAACACCCAGGATAAATCCAAGGATCGTTGCAAGGATAATACCACTGATTGCAACCAGTCCTGTGTTGATTAAGCCAACTAAACCTGCGCGAAAATGCGTGTCACGAGATGTGTATGCAATCAACGACTGGTTGATGTCATAACTCGCAGGTTGGGATAAGAAATCGTAGCTGAAGGTTTTGCCAACGGCGGCCAGATTGCTCACGGCGTTCGTTAAAATAAAGGCGAAAAAACTGATTAAGATGGCCATCGTGAGGATCTGTAAGATAACAGATCGTGCTTCACGATTGTTCCAAAGTTTGCTGAGAGCTGACTGCTCAGCGACATCGCTGTCCGCGGTGGTCGTATTCATTTGTCGTCCGTCCCCCGGTTAAACACATTGCAAGGATGCCCTAAAACGGTACAGCCCTGCGACACCTCCCTACCCCGTCATCGATATTTTATGCCTTATTGGCGTTCGATGTTCGGAGTGTGAACTTCGTCGGGCGGATGCCGGGAATACCAGACATCCGCCCTTGAAGCTCAGATCACCCGCCTAAGCGAGTGACATTCCGATCAACGGAATGGAGGTGTGTACTGAAGACCACCATTTGTCCAAAGCGCGTTTAGACCGCGATCAAGACCAATGTCGGTGTCCTTACCGATGTGACGCTCAAAGATTTCGCCGTAGTTACCAGTCGTAGCGATGACTTTGTGAGCCCAGTCCTTTTGCAGACCAAGCATAGCACCGAGGTCACCCTCAGAGCCAAGCAGGCGGTTGATCTCAGGGTTATTTGTACCCTTAGCCATTTCCGCAACGTTTGCTTTCGTAACACCAAGCTCTTCAGCAGCAAGTGTTGCATTCAAAACCCAACGAATTACGTCGCCCCACTGGTCATCACCGTGGCGCACTGCTGGTCCGAGTGGCTCTTTGGAAATGATTTCAGGAAGAATCACGTGATCCTTAGGATTTGGGAATGTTGAACGTGTCGCAGCAAGACCTGATGCGTCAGTTGTGAACACGTCACAACGACCTGCCAGGTAGTTTGTGCGAGACTCGTCGTTCGTTTCAATCGGCACAGGCTCGTAGCTGATCTTGTTGGTACGGAAGAAGTCAGCAAGGTTCAACTCGGTTGTTGTTCCTGTCTGAATACAAACTGTCGCACCATCAAGGTCTTTAGCTGACTTAACACCGAGTGATTTTGGCGCCATGAAGCCCTGACCGTCATAGTAGTTAACACCAACGAATGTCAGCTTAACGTCTACGTCGCGAACGTATGTCCAAGTTGTGTTCCGCCAAAGAACGTCACCTTCACCTGAGTTTAGGATCGTGAAACGTGTCTTACCCGTTGCTGGAACGAACTTAACTTTGCTTGCGTCACCAAGAACTGCAGCAGCTGTCGCGCGGCAGAAATCGGCATCGAAGCCCTGATATACACCAGCTGAGTCCGTATAGGCGAAACCGGCGAGGCCAGTTGAAACGACGCAACGGAGCTCACCACGTGCTTGTACGTCTTGCAACGTACCAGCGCTGGCAGCAGTCACGCCGAGTGCCATAACGGCAGCAGCAGCTGAGATTAGTTGTAACTTTTTCATTTGTGTAAAGCTCCCTGAATGCTTCATTAGTGAGGTAAAGTCTCTTTCAAAATATTAACTTTTGTTTAAGAGACGTGAATCCGTAACACGATTTCCAAACCACTCTCAAGACGAAAACTAATGTTATCATAACATTATTTTATGCTTCCTAGACTTGAATTATTCCAACCTACGTCCCAGAAAACGCTCAATGTCCCTATCGCCAAGGGTCGCCCAGTGGTTTATGCTGCCTAAACTATTCAATTTGGACGAAAAATAATGTCAAAAAAAACCATGAAGAATTACCGTGAAAACACGATTATTGCGCATGCCGGTCGCAATCCACCTGAAAACCACGGGGTTGTGAACCCACCCGTATACCATGCATCGACGATAACGTTCCCAACAATGAGTGCGTTTGAGACGCGCGATAAACCACCTTATGAGGGTGCGCAGTACGGACGTTCCGGGACCCCAACACAGTTCGCTTTCGAGCAAGCGGTGTCGGCACTTCATGGTGCGCATAAGTCTGTGTCGTACCCGTCAGGCTTGGCTGCGATCGCTGGTACATTCTGCACACTTGTCAAAAATGGTGACCATGTACTTGTCGCAGATACTGTTTACGGCCCGACTCGGTCCAGGGTGTGTGGCGTGATTATGAAGAATATGGGTGTCGAGGTTGAGTTTTATGACGCGCATATTGGTGCTGGTATTAAAAATTTGCTTCGGCCGAATACTGTTCTTGTATTTATGGAGAGCCCAGGCTCGTTGACCTTTGAGGTTCAGGATGTACCTGCGATTACGGCTGCTCTCAAAGGCACAGACGTTTTGAGCCTTATCGATAACACCTGGGCGTCAGGGTATTTCTTTAAGCCAATTGCGCATGGTGTTGATTTCGTCATCGAAGCCGCGACCAAATACACAGTCGGCCACTCGGACGCGATGCTTGGGACTGTCACTGTGAACAAAGAAGAGCACTTCCAGATGCTCAAGGGAATGGCGAACACGTACGGATATCATGCCGGGCCCGATGATTGTTATCTGGGCCAGCGCGGATTGCGAACAATCGGTGTGCGACTGGAGCAACATCAGAAAAGTGCTCTTGAGGTCGCCACATGGCTTGAAGCTCGCGATGAAGTTGCGCGTGTCATGTACCCTGCGCTGCCGAATGACCCAGGCCACGAACTCTGGAAGCGAGACTTCACGGGTGCCAGTGGCTTGTTTGGTATTGAGCTTGTTGAGGCGCCAAAATCAGCGGTTGAGGCTATGATGGACGGCTATGCCTTGTTTGGTATTGGCGCAAGCTGGGGCGGTTACGAAAGCCTGACGCAATCGTGTTATCCGGGCAAACTTCGCACAGCTCGACCCTGGGACGGCAAAGGTCCAACGGTGCGTTATCATATTGGCCTTGAAGATCCGGCTGATCTTATTGATGAGCTGTCAGCCGGTTTTGATCGCTTTAACGAGGCGAGAAAGTAATGTCTGAAGAAATAACTGAAAGCGTCATTGCTGAGCTTGCATTTAATGATGACGGTCTTGTTCCTGCAATTGCGCAACAAGCCGACACAGGCGAAGTGCTGATGATGGCCTGGATGAACGCGGATGCGGTACGTGAGACGTTGCACACAGGCCGGGTTTGTTACTGGTCCCGTTCGCGCGGGGCGCTCTGGCGCAAGGGTGAGAGTTCCGGTCAGGTTCAGACCCTCACTGAATTCCGTTGGGACTGCGACAACGACACCATCTTGTTGCAGGTCGATCAGTCGGGCGTTGCCTGTCACACCGGACGACGGAACTGTTTTTATAAAGCCGTTCGAGATGGTGAGGTGGCGACGATAGCTGACGTCGAGATCGATCCTAAAGACTTGTATTCATAACCCCCTCTCTCTTGGGAAGAACAACGCGCGCACTAATAACGTCATCCCCGCGCAGGCGGGGACCCAGACCTTCAATCTGTTTTGCTAAGTTCCCGCCTGCGCGGGAATGACGAAGTTCTTTAAAGTTAAGCTCTCTTCGGGAAATTGATCGCAATGACGCCGATCAATGCCGCCGCGATACCGGCACCGATGACCGGCGTGATGTGCTCACCCAATACAATGACGCCAAGGGCGACACCGACACCCGCGCGCAGGTAACTCTGACTGGTCGTGCCGAGCGAGCCCAGGGTCCGGAGAAGCCTGAAATAAATCAATAATGCGACCCCGGTGCCGAGCACGGCCAGCGTACCCGCAGCTAACATGGATTGTGCGGATGGATTGAGTGTCCAGGGTTGATCGAGCACCAGCGACAACGGCACAAGGAATAAGGATGCCCAGATCATCGTGCAGGTCGCTGTGATCAATGGTGTCAGGTGGGTGAACTTTTTTCCAAATATTGCTGCGCCTGCATACATAACCGCTCCAGATAGGACTGCCAATTGCGCCAAAACCTGTTGTCCAAGTCCTTGCAGGGCCTCTGTGCCAACAATCAGGGCGACACCTGTTATGCCCATGCATGCACCAAAAAACTTGAGCCAACTCGTCGTTTCGTGGCGCGTAAAAAAGAACGTAATCAGAAACACAAACACCGGTGACGTTGAATTCAAAACACTGGCCAGTGCGCTGTCGACATACTGTTGCCCCCATGCCAACACCGTCCAGGCCCCAATGCTGGTCAGGAAAGACTGAACCAGTAATAGACGCCAGGTGTGCCCATCGCGCGGAAGTCGTTCACCCTTCCAGATCACAATCGCACTTAAGAAAATGGCAGCAATGAAGACCCGTGACGCAATCAATGTAATTGGTGGTATCGTCTCGACGGCGACTTTGATCAACAGGTACGACGACCCCCAAAGCAATGCCAATAGACAAAGCAACGCACTTTCCAGAATTAAATTATGTTTGGGCGAGGTCATGTGTTTCCGTCAGTCCTAATCAACGGAACCCATCATATAACTTTCGTATGAAAAAACACTTCGCTTTACGTCGAAGTATGGATGTTTTGTTACGCCGCGCCGCGGTAGCTTGGACGCCGTAACAAAATTCCCTCAAGGATATCGAACGCGGGCGAACTGATCGTCAGGAATTGCGCGGCCAGTTCCATGCCACTTTTTCCCCCTGTGCGCACCACGCGTGCCTGTATCATGACCGGCCAACTGGATTCTCCGGCCAATCCGATCTGATCAATTTCAAAGGTATCGCCGAGGCTAAGGACGCCATCATAATCACCGATCAAAAGGCCGCCCAAACTCCAATTCAGTGTTTGGTATGATCGGCCACGAATTTGGATGGCCAACGTCGGATTGTTGATACGTGTGTTGTGGCGGTTACTGTATCCAGACGCGCGTCCGACTTCTTCGGTTTCGCTGTCCGGCCAAATTTGAAGTGCAGACATTCTTGTCTCCAGGGTGCCGGTTATAGACCCCTGACCCTAGCGACGTAGTCCTTAACAATTCGTTTCTCTTGGTGCCGTCATCAGGCGCGGCAATGTGGATGCAAACCTCGGATCACACAGGTATAGTCCCGACATGTTGCGCGTACTTTGTTTTTTGTTGTTAAGTTTGAGCTTGGCCGTGCCGGTAAAAGGCGTGGGTGCCGATCCCGTGACAGTGTTTGCGGCCGCAAGCACGCAGCAAGCCGTTGATACGATCATTGCCCAATGCCCGGATAGAATTGGTGTGAAATGCCGTGCCGTTTATGCCGCCAGTTCGACCTTGGCGCGGCAAATTGCAAGCGGTGCACCAGCAGATATTTTTATCTCGGCCAATCAGAAATGGATGCAATATTTGGCTGACAACGCATTCATAGAGGCTGAAAGTCTTCGCGTCCTTGCCCGGAACAAACTGGTTGTGATTGCGCCTTCAACCGTTGCGATGCGCATCTCTAACGCCGAGGATTTGATCCGACATCTCTCGAAAGACAGGATCGCACTGGGCGACCCGGCACATGTGCCGGCAGGCATTTACGCCAAGCAGGCCCTGGTAACTCTTGGCGTCTGGGATCAATTGAAGGCTAAGACATTACGAATGCCCCATGTGCGGGCTGCCCTCGCCGTCGTTGCCCGGGGTGAAGCGAACACCGGTATCGTTTATGCAACGGATGCCGCCATCACGCCTGATGTTAAAATCGAATATACTTTTGATGCCGCGACGCATGCGCCGATTGAATACCCAATCGCCCTTGTCAAAGGTCGCGCCAATGCAGCGACAAAACAGGTCTTTGCCCTCTTCTCATCAGCATTTGGGCGGGCCATCTTCAAAGCCGCAGGGTTCGACGTTGAGGTGGGCTCATGAGCGATCTTGAAATTGAAGCGCTAAAACTAAGCTTGGAAGTGGCGCTTGCTGCCGTTGGATTCAGCTTACCCATTGCGATCTTCGTGGCATGGATTTTGGCGCGAAAGACTTTCCCCGGAAAGTCGTTGCTGGATGGTTTTGTGCATATGCCGTTGATCCTGCCGCCGGTTGTCGTTGGCTATGTGTTGTTGGTGGGGCTTGGCCGGAACGGTATCGTCGGAGGTTTTCTGTTTGATACCTTTGGCATCACGCTCGCCTTTACGTGGAAAGGTGCAGCCGTCGCCGCAGCGGTCATGGCGTTCCCGCTTATGGTCCGCGCCATTCGTCTTTCGCTTGAGGCTGTCGATCAGGGGTTGGAGCAGGCTGCACGGACGTTAGGCGCGCATCCGCTTCGCGTGTTTGCGACCGTCACATTGCCCCTCGCCAGCCCTGGCATTCTAACAGGGGCGATCCTTGGATTTGCCCGGAGCCTGGGTGAGTTCGGCGCAACAATTACATTTGTTTCAAACATACCTGGTGAGACCCGCACACTCCCTATTGCGCTCTATACCCTGACGCAGATCCCGGGCGGTGAAGCGGGTGCGTTCCGCCTTGTTGTCATATCGGTCATCGTTGCCTTTGCAGCCCTGCTTGTCTCGGAGATGATGGCACGCCGCTTGAAGTCGAGGCTCGGCGGATGAGTGATTTGAACAGCACCGTTGATGTCGACATCAAGATTAAACGCGGCGATTTTACGCTCGATGCAAAGTTTGAGTCTGATGGGGGACTGAGTGCATTGTTTGGTCGCTCGGGCACAGGAAAAACAAGTATCATCGAGTGTCTTGCTGGTTTGTTGCGACCGGAAAGTGGACGTATCTCAGTCGGCGGTGACGTCCTTTTCGATGCTGCGCGCGGAATCAATATTTCGCCAGAGAAGCGACGCGTCGGTTACGTGTTTCAGGATGCAAGACTGTTCCCTCACCTCAACGTGCGGCACAATCTTGAGTACGGCATGAAGCTTGTGCCCCCTAACGACCGCCGCCATTCACTTGAGGACGTGACCGAGATGCTTGGCATCGAAGGTTTGCTGGACCGCAATCCCGCCAACTTATCAGGTGGTGAAACCCAGCGTGTCGCCATTGGTCGGGCGCTGCTTGCCAGTCCGAGATTATTGCTGATGGACGAGCCGCTTGCTGCCCTCGATATGGACCGCAAAGCCGGCATTATGCCGTTCATCGAACGACTTCGCGATCATGTCGGCATCCCAATTGTCTATGTCTCACATGCTGTTGAGGAAGTCATCCGGCTCGCGGATACCATGGTTGTTTTGGCGAACGGAAAGACCCTCGCCAACGGCGATGTTGAAGACATCATGAGCCGCCTTGATCTTCGTCCCCACACCGGGCGTTTTGAAGCCGGTGCGGTTATCCACGTTTGGGTCGCCGGACATGATGAAGAAAACATGTTGAGCGAGCTTGGCTTTGGTGCCGGATCAATCTGGGTCCCGAAACTTGAGTTTGCGCGCGGCACACCGATGCGGTTGCGGCTCCGTGCCCGTGATGTGTCTTTGGCAACGACGCAGCCCCAGGCAAGTGCCACGCTGAATAACTTCAAAGGAACGATTGTCGAGATCGAACATGTCGCGCCCGGGGTCAGCCCGCACGTCGACGTGCTGGTGAATATCGGTGCACCGATCATCGCACGGATCACCCGACGTGCTTTGGCCGAGCTTGATCTCAAGCCCGGTAACGAAGTCTATGTATCCGTGAAGACTTCTGCCATCGACCGCCAGAGCTTAGGGCTTGGACGACGGCGGTAGGTCAAATCAAGTCTGTGTCGGCAGGTATTCATCCGACCATTTCAGGACGATATTGAAGCTCAGCGAGATACGTGTCTCGTCGGACAGGTTCGGGTGCACAAAATGCATCAGCGCAGCGGGCCACATCATCAGTAACCCAGGCTTTGGCATCACGGTGAGTTCAGGGTCGACGTACGGATCATTGCGGATCGAGCCCATATTAAACCCTGTCCGGGGATCATAAAACGTGATGGCGTTTGGTCGAACATCGCTTCGTTGACGTTTCTTTGCGCCCTCGCCCGGCATCTTCAGATAATAGGTTCCGCTCAAATAAGCATGCGGATGATTGTGCGGGTCATGGTAATCCCCTGCCCGGTTGATGTTGGCCCAGGCATGGATCTGCCAGTTCACCGAATAATCAATACCAATATTCTGAAGATACGCGATGACGGTCTGATTGATCTGGGCGCGAAGCCAGTTCGGGCCTTCGCGGTCGTATTCAAGGGGATTGTTTTCGCGGTAATCGGTGGTCAGGCCTTTGTTGGCCTTTTCCATCTCGCGGATCAGCTTGATCAGGTCTTGAGTTGGTGCTTCAAAATCGTCGAGTTCGGCGCGCACCATTTTTGTTGGAAACAGATCGAGAAATTCAGGCATGGCACGCAGTCGCTTTGGTTATTGTCGGGCTTGGCGTGGTCGCGGCGTATCTGCAACATACACGCGGCAGTTCGAATATCCCTGATTAAAGAAATGATAGGTCTTTCGAGGTTCCGCGACACGACCTGGATCATACAGGTTCCAGCCTTGTTGTGCGACACCTGTAATGCCGTATCCTTTTTTGCCCTTGAAACCAATTGAGAGGCGCAGCAAACGGCGTTGTTTGAAGCGGCCTTTCCGGCAAAGATTGGAGAGGTTCCGGTCAATCTTTCCGACGCGATGCAATGGAGATTTACTGTTGGCGTACTCGCCTTTGACGCGGCTCTGGGCCTCAGCATTGCTGGGGACAAGCACGCAAAGCGCTACCGAGAGCGCGACCGCCTTCGCGGTCCATATGAGAGCGTTCTGCATCATCATGCCGTTGTTATAGCCCGAAACGACGAAAATAGGAAGTGATGCCTCGCACAGGCAATCGGGCAAATAGTGATGAACATATTTTCTGCAAAGCTTCAACGAATTTCTTATTGAGTATTCCTCGCGCGGATACAAAGCTGATCAATGTCTTATAAGTAATCCAAGGAATTGAACATGACGTCGACTGTTGAACGCCCTGTGGTGCCCCGTCGCAGCTTTATATTTGCGCCCGGCCTGAAACCTGAAATGTACCCAAAGGCGTTGGCGTCCGGTGCTGATATGGTGTGCGTTGAACTTGAAGACGGTATCGCGCCCAAGGACAAAGACGCCGCGCGTCACAACACCATGGCGTTGTTTGAGAAACCGCAGGCGGATGATGGAGTTGAGCGGATTGTCCGTATCAATTGCCTACGTGAAGCATTTGGACTTGCCGACGTTCAAGCTGTTTTGAATACGGACACGCCGCCCCCTGCCCTTATGCTCCCCAAAGTGCGCACACCCGATGAGATTGTCTGGCTCGACAATTTATTGACCGAGCGCGGCCATAACACGCGTCTGCATATCATCATCGAGACAAACCCCGGGCTAGAAGCAGTGCATGATATCGCACGTGCCAGTTCTCGCATCGATGCGTTGTTCTTTGGTGGGATAGATATGGCGGCGGAGCTTCGCTGCAAAAATGCGTGGGAGCCTTTGCTTTACGCCCGTTCCAGGGTCGTTCATGCGGCCGCCAGCATCGGCGTGGATGCGATAGATGTGCCGTTCCTTGATCTCGAAGACCCGGACGGCATGAAACGCGAAGCCGAATTGGCACGCGATCTCGGGTTTAGTGGCAAGGGCTCAATTCATCCCAAGCAAATCCCTATTCTCAACGAAGTATTCACACCGGACACGTCATTGGTCGCGCGTGCTGAGCGAATCATTAAAGCCTTCGAAGAAGCAGATACCGGACTGGTTGTCATCGACGGAAAGTTGATCGAAAAACCTGTGTTGCGTGAAATGCACAGAGTTCTTGCGGTTTCTGCGCGTGTCTCCAGTTAAGGCCGAATTTAATTTGCGTTGTCGTTCAGTTTTGAGGCTACAATTGAGACAGGTTTAACAATCGAAAGGAGGTGATCTAATGTCGAGTGATTTTAGTGTTACGCGTAATCGCCAGAATGTGAGCGTTGGATCGCAAAGGAGCCTTTGTATCCCAAGCTGACATTGATCTTTTTGATACTGGTGAAGACGCCAGCAGAATCACGGAAGGGAGGCGTAAGCCTCCCTTTTTCGTTGTACCCTACCCCTTCCAAAACGAAATTTGAGAATCGCTGTGCATGAAAAAACGAATTATCTCGGCAATGTTGAAACTTGAGCTAATGTAAAAATCAAATCAGACAAGAAAGTTTAGCGTCAAAAATGAATCTCATTCTCGTTCTCGGTGATCAGTTAAATCAGAATATTTCAAGCCTGTCGGATTTCGATAAGGATTGCGACATCATCTTGATGTGTGAAGTCCAGAACGAGGCTACGTACGTCCATCATCACAAGAAAAAAATCGCGTTTATCTTCTCTGCGATGCGGCATTTTGCCCACGCATTGAAAGCCGATGGTTACAAAGTCCGTTATACCCAACTTGATGATCCGGACAATGCGGGATCATTTCTGGGCGAAGTGAAACGGGCGGTTGATCAATACAAACCAGATTCGATCATTGTCACTGAACCGGGTGAGTACCGTGTTCTTGAAGACATGAAGGCGTGGGACTTTGGTATCCCGGTCGATATTCGGCCTGATGATCGGTTCTTGTGTACGCATAAGGAATTTGCTGCGTGGGCCGAGGGGCGCAAGCAACTCCGCATGGAGTACTTTTACCGGGAAATGCGCAAAAAATATAATGTGCTGATGGACGGTGAGAAACCCGAGGGCGGCGACTGGAACTATGACAGCGAAAACCGAAAACCGCCCAAGGAAGGCCTTGATGTTCCAGATACATATATGTCTGAACCTGATGAAATCACGCGCGATGTGATGGGCCTAGTTGACGCGCATTTCTCTGATCATTTTGGTGACTTGGAACCCTTTCATTTTGCGGTTACTCGAGATCAGGCATTGCTTGCCTTAAATCAGTTCATAGACGAACGCCTGTCCAACTTTGGTGACTATCAGGACGCCATGGTTCAGGACAATCCGTGGATGTTTCATTCGCACCTGAGCTTTTATATCAACTGCGGTTTACTGCTACCGATGGAATGCGTTGAGGCTGCCGAACAGGCTTACCGGGATGGCCACGCCCCCTTAAATGCTGTTGAGGGCTTTATTCGACAGATTATTGGCTGGCGGGAATATGTACGCGGTGTCTACTGGTTGAAAATGCCGGACTACGAAACCGAGAACTTCTTTGAGGCAAAGCGTAAGCTCCCGGCACTGTATTGGGGCGCGGATACGCAGATGAATTGCCTGTCTCAATGCGTCAAGGAAACCCGGGAAAACGCCTACGCGCATCATATTCAACGCCTCATGGTATTAGGTAATTTCGCGCTGATTGCAGGGCTCGACCCCACCGAAGTCAATGAGTGGTACATGATTGTCTATGCCGATGCGTATCAATGGGTGGAACTCCCGAATGTGACGGGCATGATCTTGTTTGCGGACGGCGGTGCGCTCGGCTCAAAGCCCTATGCGGCCAGTGGTGCCTACATCAATAAAATGTCTGATTACTGCAAGTCGTGCCGGTACAAAGTCACAAAGAAAAACGGCCCTGATGTCTGCCCTTTCAATTATCTGTATTGGGATTTTTTGATCCGAAACGAAGAAAAACTTCGCGGCAACCACCGCCTCGGCGTGATCTATCGAACGCTTGAGCGTATGGGTGCGGAAAAAGTTGATGCGGTGAAAGAAGATAGTCGTCGATTCTTCAAGGCGTTGGACAACAATGAAAAAGTCTGAGCTACCCACGAAAATTTGCCCTGTATGTCAGCGACCGTTTGCGTGGCGTAAAAAGTGGGCAAAGGTTTGGGATGACGTCAAATACTGCTCGGAACGTTGCCGTCGGCATAAAGACAAGCCAACAACGAAAGCCTGATGCTGGAGCGTTTCACCGAGATTTTGTGGGTTCTCACAATTAGTGAGACAAACGGCCCCGCAATCGGCGGTTTTCTCAGAGAAAGTGAGAAACTTTCTTATAATTAATGAGACAAACAGTCTGATTCTCAGAATTGATGATACGGTCTAACTTTGTCGTTAGCGGCTGGTAGTTGAGCAAAAGCGGACCTGTCGCGCCTTTTATGAGATCGGCTGCTAATGACCCGGAGCGGACAGGTTGAAATTCTTGAACCTAGTCTCGTGCCCAAACGAAGTATCAGGGAGGCGGTTGTTACTGTACGCCCCACTTTGCGGCAAGCTCTCTGGATTTCTTGGCCCAGCGCTTGTACTCCGCCTCATCCTTGGGGACTCCAAATCCATCACGGTACTTGAAGGCTATTCTTGATGCTGACATTGCAGATCCCTTCTCAGCAGCGTCCCTATATAACCGAAGTGCCTCGGCGTGGTTCTGCGCGACACCGGTGCCTTGTTCATACATAGTTGCCAATTGATATTGGGCCTTCAACGAACCTTCATCGGTTGCCAAGCTGAACCAATGGAGGGCTTTCTCCAAATCAACAGGCGCACCCTTCAAGCCTGTATAGTAGGCGAGTCCAAGCATAAACTGGGCGTCTAGATGGCGTTGCTCGGCTGCCTCTCGCCACCAGTGCAGAGCCTTGTCAATATTTCTGCTCTTGCTAACAACCCCGTGAAAATACCCTAACTGAAACTGTGCGTCTGCGTGGCCTTGCGTGGCGGCACGCTTAAAATGAGTTGCCGCCAATTGGAAATTTCTCTGCTTATACGCGGTCACTCCCTTCTGATAGATCTCTTCCGTGGTCTCAGCCACGACCTGTGATGGAAACAGCAACAAAAGAACTAAGAACCCTGATCGGACATATTTTTTGAAGTTTGGGGCGTGCATCGTGTTCCGTTCGCTCCAATGATTGCGAAAGATGTGATCCATAGTCGCACTGACGACCACTACCAAGTCTCCGAGACAGCATACTAATTAGTCTCCTGGAAGAAAGAAGAAAGGCGACACAATCCTTTGTTGCCTTGCGGGAAAAAGGTCATCTCCCTGTTTTCCTCATGTCTTCTTATGGCTACAGGCTGTCGTTGTTCCCGCGCCCACGGGGCGTCTCCTTCTGACACCGGAGCGGACGAGACGAAAAGTTTCTCATTAATGTGAGAAATTTCTCACTAATTGTGGGAGTCGAGATTTAATGAAAGAAGATGGCGCGCCCGGCAGGACTTGAACCTGCAACATCTCGCTTAGAAGGCGAGTGCTCTATCCAGTTGAGCTACGGGCGCGTTGCCGGGAAACTAACGCTCTGCGCCGGTCCGTGCAATCCTTGGATGACTGGTTTTAGAGAGATTTTTACTTGGCGCCAAACACGGTCTTGAGGATGTCCGTTGTCCGCGCCGCGGGATTGGCGCGGATGTCAGCCTCTTCCTTGGCGAGGTAGTGGAAAATTCCATCCAGGGTGAGTTGCGTCGCATGTGCCTGCAGGTCCGCTTTGACATCGGGCACAAGGGGCAGCCCCTTATACTTGCTGATAAGCGTATCATACGCCGTGATCGCGCCGACCTGCTGTAATGCATTGTCGATCACAGGCTCGACGGTTGCCTTGAGATCAGGCGTCGCGACGCGCTGAAAGTATTTCGTCGCGGCATCGTTCGGCCCGTCATAAATCTGCTTGGCGTCTTCGACCGTCATATCGTTGACGGCTTTCCAGATCAGTTCTTTGGTTTTGGGTGCAGCCTCTTCGGCGGCGCGATTGAGTTTAAGCTCAACGTCATCTGCCAATGCCGACAGCCCGAACTTGCGCATGATGTCCTGAACTTTGGTCAGTTGCTCGGGCAAAGGAATGTGAATGGCGGGGTCTGCATTAAAACCGTCCGCGGCCCCGACTTGGGAGACAACTTTCTCAGCGCCGACCCGAAGTGCCTCTTTTAGACCTGCAATGATTTGATCAGTGCCGAGACCGGATGCTGTGCTGTTTGAGGTACTGCCACCCGTTGCACCCTGGGTGACGGTATCAACCGTGCTTTTCAGTTTATCCAGAAAACTAGCGTGACCGACCGAGATCGATAATACCAGACCTGCACCGATCGCCGCACAAAGTATCGGCCGCATCAATGTGTCCAGAGGGTTTTGCGCCCGAATGCAAAGTTGTCGGCATAGTTCTTGGGCTTGATCTTGCGCTTCTTTGGATCCGAGACGTGAAAACTGAGACTATTTTTCTTCGCGAACGCAATCGCTTCGTCTTTGGTTGCAAAGCGCATACGAATTTGGCCACGTGTATCGCGAGAGCCCGTCCAGCCCATGAGGGTGTCCGTCACTTTTGCCGAGCCCGGCTCAAACTCCAGGACCCATTTCTTGACGTTGCCACGTCCAGATTGCATCGCAGTCTTGGCGGGTTGATAAATGCGCACGTCAGGCATTGGTTCGGCCTCCGAATGAAATACTCAATTCCCATGAAGATACGCAAGATTTCGCTGTTGGCAATGGATAACGCGAAGTTAGGGCGTTCAAGCTTGCTCTTTTTGGACAATGACTTGATGGAAAAGGTACGAGATAAGTTCGTTGATATATACCATTTGAACGAGCAAGAATATCAATGCTACTGTAAGTAGAGCAGAATGGACGCTAGTTAGTCTGTGCTATTCAAGCGTTTGCACCCAAGGTTCGAGATTGAGGAGGCGATGATGGGGATTAAACTGCTGTTTTTTTACAGATAGTTTATCTCATACGTCAAAAAAGCCTCCTTCGTCTTTCATAGCTATAGCTTACAGACCTAAAGAGGTAACTATGAAAAAAATCATATTTCTTATATTGGTGATTTTGTCATTTGGTATTAAGCCCGCATTTGCAGCAGACGAAACAACGGCATTTGTGTTCGGCCACAACCCCAATTGGCTTTATTTAACAGACGACAGTACATTTACCGTCGTTGCTAGTGATCAAGTTTCTGGGGGATGCTGGACCTCCGTGAAAGCTTCTCAAAATGCTATAGCCCTGGAATTACAACGTAGCGGGTACAATGCGTTAGTGCCGGACGGGGATAAATTGGAAGGCAACGCTGTTTTTTTAACAGTCCTTGGTTACCGCTCGGAAAACTCTCAGCGCTGCTCTGTCACATGGGAGTTAGAAGTCTGGTTTTACAACGTTTCAAGCGTGCTATTTAAAAAAAAGCACAAGGTGATAAGAATTGGAAGATCTCAATTATGGGACACTAGTGGAATTTTAACCGGCCCAAAGTCAGACATGAGCGAAAGAATTAAAACTACTTTTGTCGAGGCCATACAGAAGTTCTTGGTAGAGATTCCAAAGCAACGGAAAGAAACTTTAGACGCGATAATATCAGCAGCAAAAATAATCAAAGATGACCATCCAGAAGCATTTAAATTTTGGTCTTCTTACGCTCTCGATTGAATCTTCTCCTATGTGTAATTTATTCGCAGTATGTCGTTATCCAAGTTAGGAGACTCTCGTTGAAAGCCATCCAATTTAGCCAAGCTGGCGCTGCCCGTGACGTTCTTAAACGTGTCGAGATTGAACCGACGCCTCCGGGGCCGGATGACGTGTTGATCCGTGTCGCCTACTCCGCTGTGAACCCGACCGATGTGAAACGGCGTGGATCAGGCCGGGAGCTAGGTGCGCTTTCTGTCATCACGCCCAATAACGATGGTGCCGGTATCATTGAGGCTGTGGGCGCAAATGTTGATTCGTCACGGATCGGCGAAAACGTCTGGATTTTTGGGGCACAGGCTGGCCGTACCGGCGGGACCGCTGCAGATTATTGCACCTTACCTGCATGGATGGCAGTGCCTTTGCCAGATGGTGCGACGCTTTTGGATGGGGCGTGTCTGGGTGTTCCAGCCGTCACTGCGCACTATGGTATCTATTCCGACGGTCCTGTTGATGGGCAGTGGATATTAGTTTCAGGCGGTGGTGGACGTGTCGGTGCGTACGCAGTGCAGATGGCCAAGCTTGGCGGTGCCAACGTCATTGCGACGGGCAGTAAAGCTGATGGCCTCAATTATGCGGCGTCTTTAGGGGCGGATCATGTGATCAATTACCGCGATGAAGACGTCACGGCGCGGGTACTTGAGATCACCGGAGGTCGAGGCGTCGACCGAGTATCCGAGGTCGCGTTCGGTGCCAATATTTCGATGATCCCGAAGATTGTCGTCGTTAACGGCATGGTGACGTCTTATAGCTCTGACGCGGTCGCGGACCCTTTAATGCCGTTCCTTGATTACATGTTTAAAAACATCTCCGTACGTCCTTATTCTATCTACGGTCTCCCTCAAAACGTGCTGATGCAAAGTTTCACCGCGATCACCAAGATGCTGGCAAACGGACACCTTCGCCACCGAGTTGGCGCAACGCATGAATTTAGCCTAGATGGTGTTATTGCCGCACAGGAGATGATCGAAGCCGATGCCTCTCCGGGGGTCTGCGTGATTGAGATGTGACTTAAGTCTGCGGGGCGTCACAAGCGGGAAATTGAACCCAGAAAGTTGAGCCAACATCCATCTCGGATTCGAACCCGATTATACCGTTCATTTTTTCAGCGAGTGATTTACAGATCGACAAGCCCAGTCCCGCACCAGCAACATCTGGGGCGAAATTCTTACCTCGTTCGAACGCGTTGAATACCTGTGTCTGAGCCGCTGGCGGTATACCTATGCCCGTGTCTTTGACGTAAATGCGCACTTGTTCATCCGGCATGTCCTCGGTGCCAATTTCGATAAGGCCATCAGTTTTATTGTATTTCACGGCATTGGTCAGGAAGTTCAAAAGAATCTGATGAAACTTTTTTGGATCAACGGAGATATGTTTGTCCGAACTAAAGTTCTTGGCGACGATGATTTGCCTGTCCTTAATAAGATGACTGATCACCGGCAAAGTTTGTGCCGCAACATCGCTCGGTTGAACAACATTGATTTCAAGATCCAGTTTACCGGACTCAATCGTTGAATGATCAAGAATATCGCCAATGAGACCATTCAATTGCTTTCCGGCCGAGGAAATAATGCGCAACGTTTCGTTTCTTTTTTCTGAATCGTCAGCGTTAATGCCCATTTCCAACGCTTCCGCAAATCCAATTATGGCGTTCAACGGTGTTCTGATTTCGTGGCTCATACAGGCCAAGAATTCTGATTTGGCTCGGGCCGCGCTCAGCGCATCATTTTTTGCAACGACGAGCGCCGAAGTCTTCTCGCGAACAGCACTCTCAAGCGACATGTTGAGTTTACGTAATTCAAGTTCGTCAATCACCATCGCCGCCATATCGGATACGACTTTTTGATGCTCAGGTTTAAGATCACGATGTTGCGTATCAACGGCACACAACGTTCCGAGGTTAAATCCATCCGACGTTTTTAGGGGGGCTCCAGCATAGAAACGGATGCTTGGATCATCTGTGACGAGCGGATTGAACATAAATCGTTCATCCTTTGTCGCATCGGGGATAACAAAAACATCATCCTGAAGGATGGCATGCTGACAAAAAGAAATTTCCCGAGGCATTTCCTCGACGTCGATACCATGTGTGGATTTGAACCACTGACGCGACTCATCAACAAGGCTTACAAACACAAACGGGACATCAAGCAACGTCGCTAACGTACGTGTGAGGCGATCAAAACGTTCATCACGCTCAGAATCCAGCACCTCGTACGAACGCAACTTTTCCAGCCGCTCATTTTCATTGGCCGGAAAAGGGGCGGGTTTATGCCCGGTTTCGTGTGCAGATGCGCTTGTCATGCTTAAAAAGAATTACCTCATGGAATCTTCAAGTATCAGATATACATGACAGAGATTTATGACCTGTCCCTGACGTTATTCGAATATAACGTATTACTTATGTACGAGACAAATCGGCTGGTGGATCAAGCACAGATGGAGGATGAATGATTTGTCGTATCTGTCCCGAAATTTCATGTTATTTTGGCGGGCGATATGACTTTAAGAAGGATTATGTATGACTTTGTCGAATGCCCAGTTAGCAGAACTCGATAACGAGGGATTTCTGGTTCTGCCTGAAATGTTTTCGGATCAGGAAGTCGATATTATCGCCGCACGGCTGCCGCAAATTTTTGAGGCTGACGACCCTGCGAATATTATCGAGCGTCATTCCGCCATCGTGCGAACAGCCATGGGGTTGCATACCCGCGATGACGTCTTCGCAAAGTTGGTTCGTCACCCAAGGTTGATTGAGCCCGCAGCGCAAATCCTGGGCGAGCCGATGTACATTCAGCAAGTCAAAGTCAATGTGAAGGCCGCATTCTCTGGCGAGATTTGGCAATGGCATTATGACTTTGCGACCCACCATGAGGAAGACGGTGTGGAGAAGCCCCTCGCTCTCAACCTGCACATCTTTCTGGACGACGTGAACGAGTTCAACGGGCCGCTATGTTTTATTCCAAAATCACACAAGTATGAGCAGCATCAGGCGGCTCTGGATGATCAATCGACCAGTTATCCTTTATGGGTTGTCGATGAAGACCTTGTCCGCGAACTGGCATCTGAACATGGTATTGTTTCTGCGACCGGCAAACGCGGCACGATGCTCATTTTTCATGATACGCTTGTGCACAGTTCCGCGAATAATATGTCGCCGTGGGATCGGACAATCTTCTCGCTTATTGTCAATCCGCTCTCCAATGCTGCGACCAAGAACGATCGCCCCGCTTACAAGCATCATCAGGATTTTTCACCCGTTACGCCGCTCAGGGATGATTGCCTGGTATCTTGAATGAAGGCGAGCACGCAGCATCGGCGGTAGCGGTCCGATGTGCAATTTTCATTTTTAAGAAATGGTCGGGGAGACAGGATTCGAACCTGCGACCCTCTGTTCCCAAAACAGATGCGCTACCAGGCTGCGCTACTCCCCGACGCGGCGAAAACTATGCCCACCAAAGGGTTTTGGCAATAGCTCATTTTGATGTTTTTTCAAAAATCACTGGAATTCGCACAAATTTCCGGCGCACGACGTCGGGATTGCCTAATTTTTAAGGCAGAGCAGTTGCAAATGCATGGTGATATCTGTACGAAACCGTTGCTCACCCTCAAATTCTGATATGCAATTTTGGCATATCAGGTACGCTGAACAAGCGTTGGTGCGGGGTGCACCCCGGGCGTAATGAGCATTCATCAAATTGATACTAACCCTTTTGGAGTAACCCTTATGGAATACCAAATCTTCAACACAGTTATGGGCTCTTTCGTCGGTGCTGTTGCAATTCTCGCAGTTGTTCTTCACGTAATCTGAGGAAATCTCATGTCTATTGGCTTGTGAAGCCCCGGTCCTTGAAACGGCCGGGGTTTTTCTTTGTGTGAGCGCCCCTTCCCTATTTCCAGCCTTTTGCTTTTATTTCCCGGGTTTTTTTGGCAGACATACACCGCATCTGCTTTTGCGCGATGAAGGCTATGAACTTTTTCTCTGACCGACCGGAATATTATGACAACCAGCGATACAGATACCGACACTCCTCAAGAACCCCGCGATTTTATTCGCGAACGGGTCAGAAGTGATCTTGGCGACGGCACCACGTCCCAAGTTGTGACGCGCTTTCCCCCGGAGCCGAACGGCTATCTGCACATCGGTCATGCGAAGTCCATCTGCCTCAATTTCGGCATTGCCCGCGAATTTGATGGTCTGTGTAACTTGCGGTTTGACGACACCAACCCCGCCAAGGAAGAGCAGGAATTTATTGATGCTATTTCTGAGGATGTGTCATGGCTTGGTTTCAAGTGGGATGGTGCGCCCAAGCACGCGTCAGATTACTTCGACACCCTTTATAGCTGGGCAGAACATCTGATTGAGGCCGGCAAGGCTTATGTGGACGACCTGACCGCGGACGAGATACGAGAATATCGCGGCACATTGACCAAGCCGGGCCGAGAAAGCCCCTATCGTGCGCGTAGCGTCGAAGAAAACCTTGATATTTTCCGGCGCATGAAGGCCGGTGAGTTTGCTGATGGCGCAAAAGTTTTGCGGGCCAAGATCGATATGGCGTCGGGCAATATCAATCTACGTGATCCTGTGATCTATCGAATTGTTCATAAGTCACACCCGAGAACTGGTGATACCTGGTGCATCTATCCCACGTATGACTTCGCTCATGGTCAGTCTGACGCCATTGAAGGCATCACGCATTCTTTGTGCACATTGGAGTTTGAGGATCATCGCCCACTTTATGAATGGTTGATTGAAAACCTCCCGACTCCCGCAAGTCCAAGGCAGTACGAGTTTGCCCGCCTGAACCTGAGCTATACAGTTTTGTCGAAACGCAAATTGACGCAGCTTGTTCAGGAGAATCACGTAAACGGTTGGGACGATCCACGCATGCCGACGATTTCCGGTTTGCGGCGACGCGGTGTTCCGGCGGCGACGATCCGGGACTTTGTCTCCAGATTAGGCGTGACAAAATCTGACAGCACGGTCGACCCTTCTCTGCTGGATCATTGTGTGCGCGAGCATCTCAACAAAGCAGCAGAGCGCCGGATGGCCGTGCTTCGTCCGCTAAAAGTCGTGATTGAGAACTATCCCGAAGACCAGATCGAAGAGCTTGATGCTGTAAATAGCCCGGAAGACGAAGCTGCCGGCACACGTCAGATCAGTTTTAGCCGCGAGATCTACATCGAACGTGATGACTTTATGGAAGACGCACCTAAGAAGTTCTTTCGACTGGCACCGGGACGCGAAGTTCGATTGCGTTACGCTTATTATGTTACCTGCACTGACGTGATAAAGGATGACGCTGGCAACGTCATTGAACTTAGATGTACGTATGATCCTGAAACCAAGGGGGGCGACTCCCCTGACGGTCGTAAGGTCAAAGGGACGTTACACTGGGTCTCCGCAAAGACAGCGATTGATGCTGAGGTTCGTCTGTATAATCACCTGTTCACCGACGAAAACCCTGGCAAGCTGGATAACTTCCTCGACGCTATAAATCCAGATAGCATGGAAGTGCTGCACGGCTGTAAGCTCGAAGCTTCACTTGAGAATTGGCCTTTGGGAAATACAGTTCAGTTTGAGCGAATGGGATATTTTGCCACAGACCCGGATAGTACCGAGGGCGCCCCCGTTTTTAATCGAAGTATGGCGCTTCGTGATACATGGGCTAAGATACAGGCAAAAGGATAGCGCATGCGAAAGCCGCGTGATGGACTATCCAGATATAATAACCAGATATCATAATAAGAATGCGTGTTGGGGCGGGCTAGTGCCAGAAGGCAAGAACATTAATACCGATCCTGTACTGACGGACGAGCTGGAGACGCTTCGTGCTGAGAATGCACGCCTGAAAAACGAGCTTCGGGATACACAACAGTTCATTGATGTCGTTGCGGATGCGGCTTCAGAAATGTTCTGGCGGACTGACACAAATCATCGAATGGTCTTTATGTCGCCGCGGGTTGTGAGCGCCGTTGATACGGCAATGGAAGAGCAGCTTGGCAAAACACGGGCCGAGCTTGCGTTTGATGATCTCGACTCGCCCAGATGGAAACAGCATCTTGCCGATCTTAACGCACATCGGCCTTATGAAAATTTTCGCTATACGCGGAAACGGTCAGACGGTGAAATTCGTCACATCACCACATCAGGCCGGCCGGTTTTTGATGATAATGGGGATTTTCAGGGGTATATCGGAACGGCTGAAGACATTACCTGTCAGGTGAAGACCGAGGAAAAGGTCAAAACTGCTGAAGCATTACTTTTAACGGCGATCAATTCACTTGAGGTCATCTTCGCGATTTGGGATGCCGATGATCGTCTGGCATTTGCGAACGAGTATTTTCAAATTTTGAATCAAGGCGTACCCGAGACGTGCGTTGTTGGTGCGACATTTGAAGAACATCTTCGTGCCCTCGCGGATAATAACCTGATTGGTAATATTGAGAATAAGGAAGCCTGGATTGCCTCTCGGCTGGAGCGACATCGAAACCCATGCGGTCCCTTCGAAATTACCCGCCAGGATGACACGACAATTTTGATTAACGAAGCCAAGCTTGATGATGGAAGCACGATTGTCCTCTCCATGGACATCACGGAACAAAAGATCATCGAAGAGGCATTGCGTGAAAGTGAGAACCGCCTGCTCGATTTTGGAAGTGTCGCCGCGGATTGGTTTTGGGAAATGGATGCCGATCTCAGGTTTTCATTCATGTCGGCAGATTACACAGCCAATAATCCGTCTGATTATATTGGCAAGACGCGCATGGAACTGGAGATGGGACACATCTCAAACGATGAACTGGAAATGCATCAACAGCAACTGTTGAGGCGTGAGCCGTTTTCCAATTTTAGGTACTCTCGCAAAAGAGACGATGGCAGCGTGATGTTTGTTTCGATTGATGGGAAACCGATCTTTTCTGCCAAGGGCGATTTTGTCGGTTATCGAGGTGTTGGAAGAGATATTTCAGATCTTGTGATGACGGAACGCGAACTGCGTAGCCAAATGGAAATTGCTGAACAGGCAAGTCGGACGAAGTCAGAATTTCTTGCTCATATGAGCCACGAACTGCGTACCCCTTTGAATGCGATACTTGGGTTTTCGGAAATTATTCGCCAGCAATCATTTGGCCCGGTGGGCAATGATTCATATGTCGATTACGCGTCTGATATTTATAAAAGCGGCGAGCACCTTTTAAGCCTGATCAATGACCTGCTTGATCTCTCCAAGATTGAGGCTGGTAAATTTGAACTGGACGAGGAAAACCTCGATCTTGGTGCGCTTATCGAACAATCGAGACATCTTCTTGAGGCGCAACTGAATGATCGTCAAATAAGTTTTGAGGCGGCTATCGATGCGGATGCGGGACATTTGTTCTCAGACCGGCGCGCCATAACACAGATCTTTTTTAATCTGTTTTCAAATGCTTCAAAGTTCAATCGTGACGGCGGCAGTATATCTGTCGTGGTGAAACTGGATGATAACAACTGTGTGGTCATTAAAGTTTCAGATACGGGGTGCGGGTTTGAAATCGATGAAACGGATACCGCGTTGATGCCGTTCGGGCGAATTGAAAATCCGATGACTAAAGAAACGCCGGGGACAGGACTTGGGCTGCCTATCGTGCAGGCGCTTATGACGCTTCATAATGGACGCCTTGAAATTCAAAGCGAGCTTCATGTCGGCACGACAATAACATTGCGGTTCCCTGCTGAACGCACAATATCCTCAAGCTAACTTTATTGTATCAGGGTATTGGTAACTCGACGCGATCTCCCGCCTCAATGCCAAGCTTTGCCGACAGGCCCCCATTAATTTCCAGCACATAACGCACATTTCCTGCTGAAGATAATATTTCTTCTGAATGCGGGACCGTGTTTGCTGCAATGTTGATGATTTCCCCATTCTCGTGGATGAAAATCATATCAAGAGGAATATAGGTATTTCGCATCCACATTCGGGCCGTTAGCTGGCGCCCAAAGTCAAACAACATCCCCGCATCCTGATCCAGATGTTTTCGATACATGAGGCCGCGTGCCCTATCTTGGGATTTTCGCATGATTTCAACGCGAAATTCGTGGCGAGAATCATCGCTGACAATGGTGATTTGTTCAAAATCCTGCGCGTGAAGCGGTCCGGTAAAGGCCAGTGACACGAGGATGACTAACGCAAAAAGAGCGTTAATGGTCGGATGGTGAATAAATCGTAAATTTATACTGGTCACTGCAATGAATGCCCCTTAGATTGTTTAACAAGGAAAGCGCTAAACCCGTTAAGGGACAAGATAATTCAGCACAGGCTGATCGCGCTTCGGGGAAAAACAAGGGGAGCGGACGTGGTTCAAGCCCTGGCTTTAGCTGCTGCACTGGCGGGATTCTGGGTTCTGCTGTCGGGATACTGGCTCACATTGGTTGTTGTGCTTGGTATCGCGTCGATTGCGTTGTGTGTCTTCATTGCCTGGCGACTTGATGTCATTGACCACGAAGGCCACCCTGTCCACCTGACGATTCCCGGCCTTACCTATTTTCCATGGTTGTTTAAGGAAATTATTCTTTCCAACCTGACGGTCGCAAAAGCTATTCTTGGCGGTAAGAATGCGCGCCGTCCGCAAATTCTTCGGGTCAAAGCAAGTCAATCTGATGCACTTGGCCAAACGGTTTATGCGAACTCAATTACGTTGACGCCGGGCACTGTATCTATCGCTGTCGAAGATGGTTACATCACGGTTCATGCCTTTATGGATGAAACTGCGGATGGCCTTCGTAGCGGTGAAATGGATGCCAAGGTCTGCAAGCTCATGGGTGACGCAGTTCCCAAGATAGAGGACGCCAAAGCATGATGTTCGCAGTTGCCGCCGCCGGTGTCGTTGTTACCATGATTTTTGCCATGGCGCGCGCCCTGATGGGACCCAACGTTTATAATCGCATCCTTGCCGTGAATGTCTTTGGCACACTTTCTGTCATGCTGATTGCAATTTACGGTTTTGTTGATGGTCGACCTGAGTTTTTGGACCTGTCGATCGTGTACGCGCTGATAAACTTTATTGGGACGATCGCAGTTACCAAGTACGTGACATTTTCCGACATGGGACATGGCGACGATGGCGATCCGGCGGGTGATATCTGATGGAAATGATCCTTGATATCGTGAGCTGGGTTTTAATCACGGGTGGTGTGATTTTCTGCCTTATTGGTGGTTACGGACTGATTTCGCTTAAGGACTTTTACGCGCGTCTGCATGCGGCATCGCTGATTGATACGTTTGGCGTCGGTTTGATTTTCATCGGCCTGATGTTTCAAGCCGGATTCACGCTGGTAACGGCAAAGCTGATTTTGATTTTGGCCTTTATTTTCTTTACCAGCCCGACCGCGACGCATGCCCTCGCCCGCGCTGCAATCAATCATGATGTATTGCCCGAGGTGGACACCGAAGAAGAACGCGAGCTTGTCCGCAAGACCAAGACGACAACGCAGGGCACGCCATGAATATCGAAATCATCACATCTGACGTTCTCAACGTCGTGACACTGCTGTTCATGGCGGTCACCGGGATCGCCATTGCACGCATCCGCAACCTTTTTGCCGTTGTGATGTTGAGCGGTATCTACAGTCTGATGGGGGCAACCCTTTATGTTATTTTGGACGCCGTTGATGTTGCCTTTACCGAGGCTGCGGTGGGTGCCGGTGCGTCGACCGTTCTGATGATCGGCACATTGGCTCTGACGTCTGCACGTGAAAATGCCACAGGCAGTTCTCAAGCGATCAAGGCCGCAATTGTGTGCACATTTGTTGGCATTGCATTGGTGTATGCAAGCCTGGATATGCCGTATTTCGGCGATCCGTCTGCCCCGATCCATCATCATGTGGCGCCGCGATATCTTAATGATTCGATGGCCGAGATCGGCCTGCCAAACGTTGTCACCTCGGTGCTCGCCAGTTACCGCGGCTACGATACCATGGGCGAAGCCTTCGTGATTTTTACTGCGGCCGCGGGCGTTATCACATTGATTGGACGTGGACGTCGAGAAAAATCTCCATCTGAGAGAAAAACAGACTCTCAGAATATTATGAAGCGAAAGATCGTGCTTCGGGTTGTCTCGAAGCTACTGATCCCTTTCATTCTGCTCTTTGGACTTTATGTGCAGTGGCACGGTGATTTTGGGCCTGGTGGTGGTTTCCAGGCCGGTGTGATCTTTGGCGCTGCGTTTATTCTATACGGTTTAATTTATGGCCTGGGGACGTTGCGTGCGGCATTGCCGTCCTGGGTGACGCGCGTGATCCTGGCATTGGGCGTGTTGCTGTATGCCGGTACCGGTGTGGTCTCCATGATCAAGGATGCCAGGTTCCTGGATTACAACGTTTTGGCGTCCACCCCGACTGGCGGTCAGCATGTGGGAATTCTGCTTGTAGAATTTGGTGTCGGCATGACCGTTTTTGCGGCCATCGTGACGATCTTCTGTGCCTTTGCCGGACGCGCTGCGGCTGACGTGAATACGGTTTCTGATCAAGGGGGTGCAGGCAATGACTGATCTCGCATTCCCCGGATTGATAAACTATTGGATCGTCTTTCTTTTGATGATGATTGGGCTTTATATTGTCATTGCCCATGAAAACCTGATCAAAAAGATTGTTGGTCTGAACGTCTTTCAGGTTTCGGTCTTTGTGTTTTATATCTCGATGGCCAAAGTCAAAGGCGGTACCGCGCCGATCCTTGATGGGACAATCGAAGTTTTCTCCAATCCATTGCCACACGTTTTGATCCTGACAGCCATTGTTGTCGGTGTCGCGACAACGGCGCTGGGCTTGGCATTGGTGGTCAGAATTCAGGAAAGTTACAATACGATTGAAGATAATGAAATCCGCGACATTGAGGAGCGTGAAGATTGACGTTCCTTAGCCAAAATATCTCTGTTCTTGCCGTAATTTTGCCCCTGATGGGCGCGCCTGTTTGTATATTCATGCGCAACAGCAATGTTGCGTGGGCATGGGCGACCGCAATTTCAGGCGTCACCTTTGTTCTGTCGATCGGCTTGCTTCAGCAGATCATTGAAAATGGCACGCTTGTTTACGAAATGGGCGGATGGGATGGCCCGTGGGGCATTGTCTACCACATCGATGAAGTGGGTGCACTGGTCGTTCTGATTGTCGCCGCGATTGCGGCGGTTGCGCTCCCCTATGCAAAGCTCAGCATTGAGCGGGAAATCCCCAAAGAGCGCCATTATCTCGTCTACTGCATGTTCTTGCTGTGTATTGCAGGTCTTATCGGCATGGCGGTGACAGGCGATGCGTTTAATCTGTTTGTATTCCTCGAAGTGTCGTCATTGTCATCATATGTGCTGATTAGCCTTGGAAATGACCGGCGCGCACTAACGGCGTCATTGCGATATCTGATTATCGGTACGTTGGGTGCGACATTTTATGTGATCGGCCTTGGCATGATCTACATGATGACGGGGTCACTGAATATGACGGACTTGGGCGCCTTACTGCCCGAAGTTCAGGATACACGTACGGTGCAGGTCGCGTTTGCATTCGTGATTATCGGATTTGGCCTCAAGTTAGCTTTGTTCCCGATCCATATCTGGTTGCCCAATGCCTACACCTATGCGCCGTCTGCTGTAACAGTATTCCTGGCGGCAACAGCAACAAAGGTTGCGGTCTACGCCGTGATCAGACTGATTTACACCGTCTTTGGCGATATCGATCCATTTGAGACGTACGGCATTCGGGGCGCGATGATTGCGCTGGCGCTTTTGGGTATGTTTGCCGGATCACTGTTGGCGATTTATCAGACCAATGTGAAGCGTTTGCTTGCATATTCAAGTATCGCCCAGGTCGGATACATGATTTTGGGTGTATCCATTGGCAATGCCATCGCCCTTGAGGGTGGTATCATCCACATGTTCAACCACGCGGTGATGAAGGGTGGCCTGTTTATGGCAATGGGCTGTGCTTTCTATGTTATCGGGTCGACAAATCTCAAGGATATGGCGGGCATGGGTAAACGTATGCCGCTTACCGCCGCAGCCTTTGTTATTGGTGGTTTCTCGCTGGTAGGGACACCACTGACTGTCGGATTTATTTCCAAGTTCTATCTTGTCCAGGGCGCATTAGCTGAAGGCTGGTGGCCCATCGCGTTTATGATCATGCTGGCATCACTGCTTGCAGTTATTTACGTATGGCGGGTCGTCGAGGTCATGTACTTCCAGAAACCGGAAAATGGTGACCTGACATATAACGAGGCACCGATGATGATGCTCCTGCCAACGTACGTGCTTATCGGCGCGGCAGTATACTTCGGCATCGATGCGACACTGACCAGTGAGATATCACTCAGCGCTGCGCAGACATTACTCGGAGGATCAAAATAATGACCGCCGAGACCCTTGTACTTTTATCGCTAGGCATTCCTCTTGTTGGTGGTTTGTTTGTCCTGTTTTCGGGGCCTGCCTCTGAAAATGTCCGCGATGGTCTGACGGTAATTACGTCGATAATTCTGTTTGGGATTGTCTGGCAACTGATCCAGATTGTTGATGCGGGCGGACGTCCGACGATCACGCTTCTTGAGATGATCCCAGGGATATCGATCACACTGTCCCTTGAGCCACTGGGCATGATCTTTGCCGGGATCGCGAGCTTCCTCTGGATCATCACCTCGTTCTATGCGTTCGGGTATATGCGCGGGCATCACGAAACCAATCAAACCAGGTTCTTCTTCTGTTTTGCTGTTGCGATCATGTCAGCGATTGGTATCGCGTACTCAGGAAACATGCTGACCCTGTTTGTATTCTACGAGATTCTGACGATATCAACGTTCCCGCTTGTCACCCATTCGGGTACGGACGAAGCGCGTCGGGCTGGCCGCGTTTATCTGGGGATATTGTTGGGCACGTCTGTGACCTTCCTGCTCACAGCTATGGTCTGGACATATGTTGAGGCTGGAACGCTCGACTTTGAAAAGGGCGGCATCCTTGCGGGCAACGCCCCGGCGGGCGTGATCGCCATTCTGTTTGGTCTGTATATTTACGGTATCGGCAAGGCAGCGTTGATGCCGTTCCACAGATGGCTCCCGGCGGCAATGGTTGCGCCGACACCGGTCAGTGCCTTGCTGCACGCTGTTGCAGTTGTGAAAGCTGGTGTGTTCTCCGTTGTTAAGGTCAGTGTCTTCATCTTTGGGCTTGATACCCTGCGCGATACTGGCGCATCGACGTGGCTTGCTTATGTTGCCGCGGCGACGATCCTACTGTCGTCATTGATCGCGATGCGTAAGGATAACCTCAAGGCGCGGCTCGCGTATTCGACCATCAGCCAGCTCAGTTATGTGGTCCTAGGGGCAATGCTGGCATCAAATATCGGCGCCATGGGATCGACAATGCATATCGTCATGCATGCATTTGGCAAGATCACCCTCTTCTTCTGTGCCGGTGCGATTATCGTGTTCGCGCACAAGACAGAGATTTCAGATATGCATGGTCTTGGCCGCAAGATGCCGATCACGTTCTTCTGTTTCTTTGTCGCCTCGCTTTCGATTATTGGATTACCGCCGCTGGGTGGGGTCTGGTCAAAATGGTATATTGCGCTCGCAGCCGCCGAGACCGATCAAATTATCTTTATTGCAGTACTGATGATTTCGTCATTGCTGAATATTGCGTATCTCATGCCAATTGTCTTGTATGGTTACTTTGGCAAAGAGAAACCAGCAGATACGCACAGTCATGGTGACGATCACGATCATCATCACGCACCGCCCGGCCATCCGATGCTGAGGCATCTGACCTTTGGGCGCGCGGGGATCGCCGAGGCACCGGTGATGTGTCTGGCCCCGATTGTACTGACGACGATTGGCTGCTTTGTGCTGTTCTTCTATGCGGACCGCATTCGTATTTTCCTAGACCCGGTTTTCGGAGGCTGATCGATGAGTGAGCACGAAAACAAGATACACGATCCAAAGACCTACTGGCTTGACGATTTTAAGAACGTCAAAAAGGTCATCGTTGCGCTGTTTATTGTATGCGCACTGCTGTTTGTCGCGGATGCCTTTTATGAAAAGCATCCCCACTTTGAGGCAGAAAACTGGTTTGGGTTCTACGCCTTGTACGGGTTTTTCATGTGTGTCGGTCTTGTTCTGGTCGCCAAAGTGATGCGTATCTTCTTAATGCGTGATGAGGAGTATTACGACAAAGATGACTAGTCTCAATCCAGGCCTCATCCTCATCCTTGGCGCTATTCCTGTGGCGGTTATACCGCACTCATTACGGCGTTTTTATCTGCTGATCTTGCCTATCATTGGCCTGGTGACGGTTCATAACCTGGCACCGGGGACGAGTGTCACCTACGACACACTTGGCCTGACGCTTGAGTTGTTGCGTGTCGATGGATTGTCGAAGGTCTGGGGATATATCTTTAATATAGCCGCATTCCTGGCAATGCTCTTTGCCTTCCACGAGCGCGACACAATGCAGCAGGTATCTGCGCTGATTTACGCCGGTGCCGCGATTGCTGCGGTGTTTGCCGGCGATCTGGTGACACTGTTTGTGTACTGGGAACTCACAGCCATTTCATCCGTATTCCTGATCTGGGCATCGAGAACAGAGCGCGCTTATAGAACCGGCATGCGGTATCTGATTATCCAGGTGGGCTCTGGTGTGATTTTGCTCGCAGGCGTGTTGTTGTGGTATCGCGATACGGGCTCTATCGATTTTGGGTTTATCGGTATTGAGACGTTGGCCGGAAAACTGATCCTGATCGCGTTTGGCATCAAGTGCGCGTTCCCGCTGCTGCACAACTGGTTACAGGACTCGTATCCAGAAGCCACTGTCACCGGCACCGTTGTCCTCAGCGCCTTTACCACCAAGCTTGCTGTCTATGCGCTTGCACGGGGCTATCCAGGCACGGAAATGCTGATCTATGTGGGCGCGACGATGACAGCGTTCCCGATTTTCTATGCGGTTATCGAAAATGACCTTCGCCGTGTGCTTGCGTACTCGCTGAACAACCAGCTTGGATTCATGGTTGTTGGAATCGGCATCGGCACCGAGTTGTCGCTGAACGGAACGGCGTCACACGCGTTTAGCCATATTCTCTATAAAGCCCTTCTGTTTATGTCTATGGGCGCGGTCCTGTTCCGTACAGGCACCTGTAAGGGCTCCGAGCTTGGGGGCCTCTATAAGTCGATGCCGTTCACGACCGGGTTCTGCATCATTGGCGCCGCGTCGATTTCGGCCTTCCCGCTATTTTCCGGGTTTGTATCCAAGTCAATGATTTTGCTAGCTGTTGCCGAAGATCATCGCTGGTTTATCTGGGGGACGCTGTTATTCGCGTCTGCGGGCGTGTTCCACCATTCCGGTATCAAGATCCCGTACTTTGCGTTCTATGCCCATGATAGCGGCCGCCGCGTCAAAGAAGCCCCCTGGAACATGCTGCTCGCGATGGCGATCACGTCGTTCCTGTGTATCTTTATCGGCGTCTATCCCAAGTTCCTGTTCGATATCTTACCCTATCCTGTTGACTTTGAGCCCTATACATCGGGCCACGTCATTAATCAGCTGCAATTGCTGATGTTCTCGGCTTTGGCGTTTACAGTTCTCATGCTGTACAAAATTTATCCGCCGGAGCTCAAATCAACCAATCTGGACTCAGACTGGGTCTATCGGAAAATGCTCCCGAATATCTTGCAGTTCGCTGGCAAGTGGATTGGCCGATTTGACCGTGGTGTGCGTTCCGAGGCGATGAAAGTGCTCGGCGACATCATTGCCGCCATCGAGAGCCAGCATGGGCCAAAATCAACTCTGTCCCGGAGCATGCACGCAGGTACGATGGCGTTGATCGTGCTGAGTGTGCTGTTGGTGTTCTTGGTCTTGATGTTGATATAGGGCGGCCCCTGAGGGTTAGCCCATATTTTTGTCCAGCCAACTTGGCGCAGGCAGGCTATCAAATAGATTGCGAAGCCCCTCACCCCAGTTTTTGGAGATATCCGTGTAATACGGATCATTGGCCTGAATACGCTGCTCAACGGCAATGGCGCATTCATCGGACCGGATCACCACCATATCGATCGGGGGCGCTACGGCGACGTTTGAGCGAATGGTGCTGTCCAATGACACCAGGGCGCACTTTGCCGCCTGAGCGAGGTCCATTTGCGGTGTAACGACACGTTCAAGTATCGGCTTACCATACTTTGACTCACCAATTTGCAGGTACGGCGTATCATCTGTTGCTTCGATATAATTTCCAGCTGAATAAACCAAAAACAAGCGCATGCGCCGTCCCTTGATCTGTCCGCCGACGATAAAGCTCGCGGATGCATCTGCGTCCTCGGCCTTCAGATAAGGCTCGTCGCGCGCACGCACATTACGCAAGGCCTGACCAACCATCTTTGCGGCGTCGGACATTGACGAGACTGTATACAGGGTTTCGTCAGCATCGCCGCCATCAAGGCCCTCTTCGAGCTGAGACACAACGGCTTGCGTGACCGCGAGGTTCCCCGCCGTCATAACGCAAATGATACGGTCACCCGGCTTTTCAAAGGTAAAAAGCTTTCGATACATGGAAATGTTATCGACGCCCGCGTTTGTGCGCGAGTCAGAAGCAAAAACGATGCCGTCATCAAGACGTATACCCAGACAGTAAGTCATGACAATCCTATGAAAATGTCGTTTGAAATGTATCTATGGCCACGAAATGGCCTCAGGATCAAGTGCAATAAAATCAGGACTGTGTTTGATCGACCTGAACCCGCACCGACATTTCTTCCAGCCCGCCACCAAACCGAGACCCACGTATCGGGGCTGTGCTGGGGTAGTCAAAGCCAATGGCCAGACGCACATACTCTTCGGTCGCAGACTGCCTGTTCGACGGATCAAAACTGACCCAACCCAGTTCCGGCACAAACGCTTCGGCCCAGGCATGCGACGCGACATGGCTGTCATTGCCCTGCCCCGCCAAGATATATCCGCTAATGTAGCGTGCCGGGATTCCTAACTCGCGCGCGCAGGCGATAAAGATATGCGCATGATCCTGGCATACCCCCGATCCAGACTGAACAGCCTCTTCGGCCAACGTATCTGTCGTTGTCGCTCCAGCTGTGTAGGAAACATTGTCAGCAATGATATTGGTAAGCCCGTGCAGACCGACGAGTGCCCCACCTTCCATTGCGGGCCGCGCTTTTGCTGCCAGGGCCTTTGTCGCCTCTCCCGCTGCGGTAAAAGGTGTGTCCCGCATAAACAGCTCAGCAGGCAGTCCGTCTCGCCCTGGTAAAACGCCAACGGTATCAAAAGTCTCTACAGTGCCTTCAACGAGGACTTTGACTTCGTTGTGGGGCTCATCAATTGTCGCAACGTGGGCACTATTTCCAAATCCGTCGATCCAGGGCGTGATGCTGCCTTGTGTTGTGACAGCCCAAGACAATATCCGCTGACTAGCACATCTTGTCGGAGTCAGGCGCAGATACTGGATCGAGTGATTCGCCAACTCTGCAAATTTATAGACCGTTTCGTGTACAATGGTCAGGCGCATATCAAACCCTCACCGTACCATAATAAAGTCTGCGCGAATTTGGTCACTAAGCGCATGGACTTGTTTTTGAAAGTCGAGCAGAAAACCTGTTAGTCCTGATCTGAGAACGCGATCTAGGCGCATTGTTCTGATTTCTGAGGCGAGACGCTCAGCCATTTCGGCACATTGTGCCTCGCGCTTTAACGTCCGCAGGACTTCTGTTGCGTCTTCGATACACGATAATAGAGAACGTGGAATTTCTGGATTCAAAATCATCAGATCGGCAACAGAGATCGGATCAACGTCGCCGTAAAGCTGTCTGTAAGCACTGTAGGCGTTCGCTGAGCGCAGGAATGTACCCCAACGGTAGAAATCAAACCCATCATCCCGGCGTGCCGCACGGTGAAAGTTATCCGAGCGCGCCAAGATTAGTCGAGCTGTATTTTCAGCGCGCTCAAGTGCGGTCCCGAGTTCCCAGAACAGGAATGGCTCTCCCCGCCGCATTGTTCCATAGACAACGCCCTTAAAGTGATGTGCACGTTCCTTGATACTATCGAGGAAATTCTGAGTGCCGCGCTCTGCGACATCTGCCATCGAAATTGATTTTGTATCGAGCCATGCCTGATTGATGCTTTGAGAAATCTCGGTGGTAAGAACGTGTCGAACAGATCGCGTATTTTCACGTGCAGCAAACATGCATGAATGCACACTCGATGAATTTTCCGGATCCAGTGTCATGAATTCTATGATCGGTAACTCAGAATACGTGCCGTATTTTCTTTCAAACAATTCCGTATCAGCAGGACTTTGAAACATGTTGTGCCAGAGGTTATTGCGCTCGTCCGTTGGGATCGGTAAAAGGCTCATGTGTAACGTGCCATCCAAAAGACGTGCCGTATTTTCAGCGCGCTCAACATAGCGTCCCAGCCAATAAAGGCTATCTGCGGTACGGCTTAGCATGATGATATCCTCATCGCTCGAGCACCCATGTGTCTTTCGTGCCCCCACCTTGTGACGAATTCACGACGAGAGAGCCTTCGTTCAGGGCAACCCGGGTCAAGCCCCCAGGGACAACGGTTGTGCGCTGCCCAGAGAGCACATAGGGCCGCAGATCGACATGGCGTGGTGCAACACCCTCATCGACGTAGGTTGGGCATGTGGAAAGCGCCAAGGTCGGTTGCGCAATAAAGGCTTCGGGGTCCGCTTTGAGCCTTAGTGCATATTCTTCGCGTTCTTTTTTGGTACTTTTGGGACCGACAAGCATACCGTAACCGCCCGAGCCATGAACTTCTTTCACAACCAGTTCTTCGAGGTTTTCCATGACATACTTATAGTCATCGGGATTACGCAAACTATAGGTCGGTACATTTTGTAAGATTGGCTCTTCGCCCAGATAGAACCTGATCATTTCCGGCACATAAACGTACATGGCTTTATCATCAGCGACGCCCGTACCAATGGCATTGGTTAAGGTCACACGACCACGACGGACAACGCTCAAAAGGCCAGGCACGCCAAGCATTGAATCAGAACGGAAAGCCAAAGGATCAATAAAGTTGTCATCGATGCGGCGGTAAATGACATCCACACGCTTGGGCCCTTCTGTCGTTCGCATAAACACAAGGCCGTCATCGACGAACAGGTCCTGCCCTTCGACGAGTTCGATCCCCATTTCAGTTGCCAGAAAAGCATGCTCAAAAAAGGCGCTATTGAAACGTCCGGGGGTTAACAAAACAATTGTTGGATCGTCGACACCCAAAGGCGCAACCGACTTCAAATTGGCACGCAATTCCGTCGGGAATCTCTCCACGGGTGCAATATTGTTCATTGAAAACAACTCAGGAAAAAGCCGCATCATGGTTTGGCGGTTTTCCAGCATATACGACACACCTGAGGGTGTGCGGACATTGTCTTCAAGAACATAAAAATCGCGCTCACCAGTGCAGACAAGATCAACGCCGGCAATATGGCCGTACACCCGCTTGGGTAAATCCAGATCAAGCATCTCGGGCCGGAATGCATCGTTATTCAGGACTAGTTCTGGTGGAATTCTGCCTGCCTTCAGGATCGCCTGATCATGATAAATGTCATCTAAGAACGCATTGATGGCATCGACCCGTTGAATAGCGCCCCGTGATAGATAATCCCATTGGTTCGGATCAAGAATACGAGGAATGATATCAAACGGGATCATCCGCTCTGTCGACGATGGATCGCCATAAACCGTAAACGTAATGCCAAGCCGCTTGAACATTGCGTCGGCTTGCTCGTTTTTGCGGGTCATGAATTCTTTGGATACACCGTCCAGCCATTCACCAAATTGCGCATATGCCATGCGAACGGTGCCGTCCGGCTCGAGCATTTCGTCAAAAAAAGTAGTGCTGTCTTTTTCGTTCGAGTTTTTCACTCGGTGTACATTCCCTGTCAGCAATGCAGCTTTGTCGCCGCTTTCTTAACGGCATCATAGAGGGACAGAGAGTTGATGAAAAGAATTTGCCGGAATTTTATTCAAACAGAGAGCAATGACTAAATTTCATTCAAAACGGCCCGTGTGATATCCTCTGTGCCATGAGGGCCACCAAACTCCGTTGGCTTTAAGGTCCCCGCGGCGAAGGCCTTGGCAATGGCGTCGTCGAGCAGTGCTCCCGCCACGCTTGCCAGATCTTCATTATGTTTCGTCCCCAGCCACGTCATCATCATTGCGGCGGACAGAAACATTGCGACGGGGTTCGCCAGTCCCTTACCTGCGATATCAGGCGCACTGCCATGTGAGGGCTGGAAAAGGCCGTGATCGTCCCCTATATCGCCCGATGGCGCCATCCCAAGGCCACCGACGATCCCTGCGGTCAAATCGGATAGGATATCTCCCAGAAGGTTCTCCATTACCATCACATCGTAGTTCCAGGGATGCTTCACCAGATTTAGCGCCATGGCGTCGACGTACGCGTAGTCGGCTTCTATTGACGGGTATTTCTCGCGGACTTCGTCAAAAACACTCCGAAAGAAAGCCATGGAGTGCAAAACATTCGCTTTGTCGACACATGTGACACGGCGTGCATCTGTTCGCGTTCGCGTCCGGCGTTCGGCAAGCTTAAAGGTATAGTCAACGACACGCTCGGTTCCCTTGCGGGTGATCAAACACCGATCCTCAGCTTCGATACCGTTGTCCTGGCGTGGTTTGCGAATATCGGCAAAAAGCCCTTCGGTATTTTCACGTATCAGGACCAGGTCGATTTCGCTGGCCCGCGGATCAGCCAACGGTGTTGGCGCACCTGGCAACACCCTCACAGGGCGCACACCGGCATAAAGCTCAAGGCCAAACCGAAGATCAAGCTGCGGATTGATCTCGGTGCCATCGGTTTTCCGCACCTCTGGCAGCCCCATGGCACCGAATAGAATGGCATCAGCATTCTTTGCCGCCTCGAAGCTTTCATCCGGAAGATCCGTACCGTGGTCGCGATAATGCGCGGCGCCGCCAGGAACATGTTGAAATTCGTATCCCGGGCCCCCAACTTTTTTATGAATAGCGTCCATGACAACTAAACATGCATCCATGACCTCAACTCCAATGCCATCTCCCGGCATCACCGCAATTTTGAATGCATTACTCGTCGTCATAACTTTGGAACTCCTTACGCGCTGTCGTGACAGATTTTCAAACTGACGCTAAAGATAGACCATACGGAGGAAACGTGCATGTCAGAAAATAACGATCCCAAAGGAATGAAACGCGGCTTAACCCGGTATGGTGATGAGGCTTTTTCACTGTTCCTGCGAAAGGCCTTTATCAAGGCGATGGGATACACTGAGGACGCGCTTTCAAAACCGATCATCGGAATTGTTGATACGTACTCTGGCTACAATGCCTGCCACGCCAACGTTCCAGACATTATTGAAGCCGTAAAACGTGGCGTCATGCTCGCAGGTGGCCTTCCGGTTACTTTTCCTGTGATCTCGATCCATGAAAGCTTCGCTTATCCAACATCAATGTTTTTGCGAAATCTCATGTCGATGGACGTTGAGGAAATGATCAAGGCGCAGCCCATGGATGCTGTCGTGCTGATTGGTGGATGCGATAAAACAGTGCCTGCCCTTCTGATGGGTGCTTTTTCGGCGGACCGCCCCGCTATTCTCGAAGTTACAGGCCCAATGATGGCCGGTAGTTTACGTGGCGAGCGCATTGGCGCGTGCACGGACTGCCGCCGACTGTGGGGTATGCACAGGGCTGGAGAGATTGATGCCGCTGGCATTGAAGCTGCCTCTGAAAAACTTGTACCGTCTGCCGGGACGTGCGGCGTCATGGGAACGGCCTCAACTATGGCCCTGATGTCCGAAGCCTTGGGTATCATGTTGCCAGAAGGTGCCGCCATTCCCGCAGTGATGAGTGATCGTATGCGCCATGCAGAACAAACCGGAGCGCGTGCGGTTTCGATGGCTGCTGAAGACCTCAAACCAAGCGACATCATTACGCAAGATAGCATCGATAACGCACTACGAACTTTGCAAGCCATTGGAGGATCGACGAATGCGATTGTCCATATGGCTGCCGTCGCCGGACGACTGGGACTGGATGCATCTCTGGATCGTCTTGACGACATTGGTAAGAACACACCGGTCCTCGTAGACCTGAAACCTGCAGGTCAGAACTATATGGAAGACCTTTACCGCGCCGGTGGTTTAGCGCCGGTCCTTCGTGAAATTGAGACATCATTGGCACTGGATGCAAAGACTGTGACGGGTAAAACGCTTGGTGAGAATTTAGCGTCTTCGCCTGCGCCATGGGATCAGGATATCGTTAAGCCCGCGTCTGCACCCTTGGCAAACAATGAAGGCATGATCGCGCTGAGAGGCACCCTTGCGCCGAATGGCGCTGTTCTGAAAAAAGCAGCTGCATCAAAAGATCTTTTGAAAGTCGAAGGGCGCGCTGTTGTCTTTGAAGACCTTGAGGATTTGTCGGCGCGGATCGACAGCGATGATTTGGATGTTCGAAAAGACGATATCATTGTCCTTAAACATGCAGGCCCAAAGGGTGCTCCTGGTATGCCCGAAGCCGGATATATTCCAATCCCGAAGAAACTTGCCCGCGAAGGTGTTAAGGACATGCTTCGGCTTTCCGATGCGCGAATGAGTGGCACCGCATTCGGCACGATTATTCTTCATATCTCACCCGAGAGTGCAGATGGCGGACCGCTCGCCCTCGTCGAAAATGGCGACATCATAAAATTGGATGCAGACGCGCGAACCCTTGATTTATGTATCAGCGAGGAAGAGATGAAATCGCGCCGCGCACGATACACGCCACGCCCACCTCATGCTGGATCGGATCGAGGATATCTCAAGCTCTATCTGGATACAGTGACCCAAGCCGAGGATGGGTGTGACTTTGATTTCTTGATTCCAAAATAAAAAGGCACCGCGTTATCGCAGTGCCCTCTCATCAAAATTTTCATGCAACAATTCGTCGCAGAGTAATTTTTATTTTTTCTTCTTCTTGGCTGCAGCTTTTTTCTTAGCAGGAGCTTTCTTGGCTGGAGCCTTCTTCGCTGCGGCCTTTTTAGCAGGTGCCTTTTTCTTTGCTGGAGCTTTCTTCGCCGCAGCTTTTTTAGCAGGTGCTTTTTTCTTGGCTGGAGCCTTCTTCGCTGCGGCCTTTTTGGCAGGTGCTTTTTTCTTGGCTGGAGCTTTCTTCGCTGCGGCCTTTTTGGCAGGTGCCTTTTTCTTGGCCGGAGCTTTCTTAGCTGCGGTCTTTTTGGCAGGTGCCTTTTTCTTGGCTGGAGCCTTCTTCGCTGCGGCCTTTTTAGCAGGTGCCTTTTTCTTGGCTGGAGCCTTCTTCGCTACAGCCTTTTTGGCAGGTGCTTTTTTCTTGGCTGGAGCTTTCTTCGCTGCGGCCTTTTTAGCAGGAGCTTTTTTCGCTACGGCCTTCTTGGCTGGCGCTTTCTTCGCTGCTACTTTTTTGCTGGTGCTTTTTTCGCTGCAGGCTTTTTAGCTGCTGCGGTTTTCTTCTTTGCTGCAGGCTTTTTTGCTGCAGGCTTCGATGCTTTCGCCATAGAATTAAGACCTCCCGTCAATAAAATAAAAATGATGTATATCAGGATGTGGATAACTTCGGAAGTGCAACGCATCACACTTCAGAAAAATTTTCAGAAAATTGAATCGATCAAATTCTACGAAGTTACCGGAATAAATAAACAATTTGCGGCATTCCCTTAATCAATTCATTTGTTTCCACATCATCGTCGCCACCATGCAAGCAACTCGTTTAATTTTCGTTACGCATAGTTTGTCGTCGATTCGATTTTGAGCAACCCGACAGCAAAATCTATTTTGCGCCCGGGACCCATGCTTTTACCTGTACTGGTTTACCTGATTGCGTCCGCATGACTTTCTGGGACGCGACTTGAGAAGCCGCAGGGGCTTCACGGTTTTCAATAAATGCGACTGCCATTTCCTTGAGCGTTATCTCTGCCCGCGGACCGCGTTTTAATGCGTTCGTGTACGCACTTGTTTCTTTAGTAATTGTATCCAAACGTTCTATCGACATGTGACCAAACCGACGCCATAAACCCGAGAGAAATTCTTCAACTTCATAGGGCAAAAACAATTCAGCATCTATGTCGGGACGACCTCTTGAAAATGCCATATGCACGTTCGGCTCAATCGGCCCGACTTCATCTGCGACAAAAACGGCCGGCATAAGTTTGCGGCCTTTTTGGACAATGCAATAATAAGACTGCGCGATAAAGAGAAGTCGCTGCAATTTCTGCGGCTGCAGATATTCGTTTTCGTTCAGCGCCGTGTCGGCAAACCAAAACGCAACGTCGAATGCATTACTCACATCGGCGGGCATATCGGCAACTTTCTCCAACATTCAAAATTACGAGGCTCACCATAGTACGGAATGGTAAACTGAATCTTTATTTTTTTATCAAGTGAAATTGTTAAAAGGTTTTTGAGCGATCAGGCAAGAGTGTCCAAGAGATCGCGAGAGAGTTCTGAGGCCGTTCGAATAACTTCGGCGTTTGCACGGTACGTCGCTTCCGCCTCGATAAGTTGAAGAATTTCTTCACCGAGGCCGGGCGGGTTTTGGGATCCAATTAATTGTGCTTCGACTGCAGACCCACCAGCGAGATTTGTACTCGAGCGGATCGTACGTTGCGAGACGCGCGTTGCCTCATAATCCTGCGTATTGATGTTGGCAATATTATTAGCAGCACTTGTCGCCCGCAAAGACGATGCGCGTAGTCCTGAAAGGCCTGTCGATAGAGTTGGGGTCAACGCCATGTTCGTAATCTCCGCCAGCATAATAGGAGATACTCACACAGGTCCGAAGTGATCTTCATCACCGGCGATAGAACAAATTATTATATGATCTGAAGGCGTATTATTTCAGGTTTAGAGATTAAAGCTGAACTCAGTTCCGTTGAAATGCTGACGGCCGGAGATGATCAGCGCATTATCTTCATAGGTCTTAATTATTGATGCCACAGGTGTTCTGTTTGATCGCGCAGGCGCACCATCATTACTACCTGATATGGCGGCTTTGCTGTCAGCCTCAAATATTTCGGCAAACACTTGCGTGTCAGCTGTGAACAGTCGATCAAATCCAGGATCAGCAAAGCGTTGCTGCCCTCTTCCTTCACGGCTGAGAGGTGTTTGAGTTTGTTCTTGAAGAAAGCCGGATGTCGCAGCGTCAAAGTCGACGTTGGCGCTTACGTCCGTCTGATCAACCTGGGATGTAGAGACGGCCGCGACGCGCGTCGACGGGCCGACAATCCGCGCGGTTTGCGCGGGCGTTGGTGCCGGTACTGCCACAGGTTTTGGAACAGTTGCCATTCTACTACGTCTTACCCAATCCCAATCATTTACGCCAAAGCCCTGCTACGCGAGGCGCAACAGCGGCAAAGTGCACAAAAGTCCTTGGTAGGATAGGCTTACAGCGGCATTTCGTCAATGAAACGTTAACTTATGAGTTGCAATTCATTGAACAACAAAACGTGAGCGACCACGAATGCGCGAAATTAAACGCAAGTTTTAGGCTGTAAATACGCCACTTGGTGTAAATGGTTGTGATTTTCGGGCTTCTGCCAACGCCCCCGCAGGCATCTCTGTTACAAGGTGCGGTGGTGTTTGCGGCGGCGCAATGCCAATGTCACGCTCAAGTTCAGCTTTTTCAGCCTTTAATGTCTTAATATCTCTGGATGCGGCTTCCAATCCACGAGATAGCTCTCGAATTCGTTCTTCAGCCTTCCGAAGAGCTTCATTCATGGGCGCAATATGAGGTTTCACAGCAATTTTCCCACGCACATCAGCGCGTTTGGCGAGTTCACTTGAAAACCAAAGGGCGCCGAGCGCCATCGCAAAGGAAATTACGGCTATTAGTGTTGTCATTTTCTACCACTCCTGCATCCATTCTGGATTACAGTTCATCTTACCGTAATGATTATGAATAGAGTGTTAAGCCGAAACGACCCTGTTCCGACCGCCCTCTTTGGCCTGATAGAGTGCAGCGTCGGCGCGGTTGAGGATATCTGATAATGATTCGTTATTATTCAAGAGCTGCGAGGCGCCGATACTGACGCTAAAGGCGACATTCTGGCCGTCATCCAGAGGCACAGCAATTTCCGAGAGTAAGTGCCTGAGCCGCTCAGCAACTTCCAGAGCTGTTTCAATAGATGTTTCCGGGAGCGTTATTGTAAACTCTTCACCGCCAAAACGGCCAAGCACGTCAACATCCCTCAATTCATCCGCGCATGCGTTCGCGAGAGCCACAAGAACCCGATCCCCTGCTTCGTGACCATACGTATCGTTGACCGCTTTGAAATGATCGGCATCCAACATCAGCACGCACAGGGGGTGTTCATATCTAACGCAACGCGTTAACTCACGTTCGGAAATCTCGGTGTATCGGCGACGATTATTAACACCCGTAAGGGGGTCGGTGGTTGCCAGACGCCGCAACTCGTCTTCCATACGTTTTCGCTCGGTAATATCGGTATACGTCGCAATGAACTCGCCGCCCGGCATTGGGCCACCCCTGAGTTCTATCACTCGTCCTGTTGGGCGTTCATGATCAAGCGTGAAGGCCTTTCCGGCCTTGAATAGTTCAAGGCGCTCAGAAATCTCATCCTCTGGATTCTCGGCGCCAAAATCCCCATTCATCGCCATGCGATCCAACATGCTTTGCAGCGACACGCCAACTTCGACAGCGTCAGCAGGGAGTTCAAAAAGTTCCAGGACCCGGTCGTTGTAAGATACCAAATTCAACTCGTCATTAAACAACGTGATCCCTGGGTCCATGTTATCGAGCACGCCTTGAATAGTTTGTGCCTGTTCTGCGATACGCTCGTCCGCGCGTTTCTTTTCTTCCAACAAGCGCACGTGATCCAGCACCCGATTAATAGTTCGCGGGAGTAGATCAAGATAGCTCCCGTCCGTTTCCTTGATAACATAGTCAGCAGCGCCGATCTTCATGGCTTCGACGGCAACAGCCAATTCAGATGATCCAGATACCATGACGACAGGCGCAGGCGGGTCTAATTGCAACGCCTTAAGAATTTCCAGACCGGACATTGTCGGTAACATGTGGTCGAGAAGAATAATATCGAATGCACCCGATTGGGCGAGCTTTAAGCCTGCCTCGCCGTCTGGAGAAACCGTCACCGTAAAACCATCGTTCTCTAGCCGTCGCTGAGCCAACCTGGCAACAAAGGCGTCATCTTCGATGTATAGAATGCGTGTACTCATATCGTTTTCATTTTCGAAGCTCGTCAATTTCCGCGCAAACATGATCGAATTCAGATCTTAACGCCTGGATAAGTTTATCAATTTCGGCAGCACTGCTTTCCGCCTTGGTTTTTTCCAATTGTTTGGCAATTTCCGCAAGCGGTTTGGCACCGGCAGTACCTGCTGATCCCTTTAGTTTATGTGCATGCCCGGTTAAGGCATCATGATCATTGGCGTTAGCCGCGTGTTCGAGATCGGCCACCACTTCGCGATTTATCTCAACGAAATCGCCCAGCATTTCCAGCAGATCATCTTCGTTATCGTGACAGATTCCACGAAGAACAGATAAATCCAGGGTCACAGTGTTTGCTGTTTCGGTTGGCTCCTCATGATCTGCACGCGCAACGATCTGTATATCTTCTCTCGGAAGCCATTTCCCAATTTCATCTGCCAATTGCTCAAGTTTGACGGGCTTAGGTAAATATCCGTCCATTCCCGCGCGAATACAGTTTTCTGCCTCTCCTTGAAGCGCGTTGGCGGTCGCCGCGATGATCGGCGTATGTGAATTGGATGTTTCTTCCGCCGCGCGAATGGCCGCAGTAAGCTCGAACCCGTCCATCTCTGGCATATGGCAATCTGTAAGGACGAGCGCGAAATCACCGGTCTGCCATTTTTCCAGCGCTTCAACGCCGTTCTCAGCCATCTCAACCGCATACCCCAACGTGTGGAGCTGTCGCATGAGGACCTGGCGGTTCACGGGATGATCTTCCACGCCTAAAATTAAACGACCGGCCTTACGCGCGGCATCAACCGAGGGTGCCTCTACAACGCCAACACGGCGCTCTCCGGTTTGATCCTGATTAAGTTTTTCCGGATCAATTCGCCCCACCGCAGCAGCAATTCCTTCGATAAGCGAATGTTCTGAGTATGGTCGCTGCAACGAGACGCCAACGTTCTTTTTTCCTTTCGACGGTTTGTTCCTAATACACAGAATACCCGGAGGGTTTTGCGCTGACGTCTCTTGAAGGATTGTTTGCGCAAGCTCTTCAGCACGCCCACCACTGCCTGCCCAGTTATCAAGAATGACAACGTCAGACAGACCACAAGCGTCAATCATATCGCCAACGGATTGTGTTTTTGAATGCCTGACATTCATATCTTCGAGATACTTGCTGATGATCTCTCTTTCTTCGCCATCAGAGACACAGATCAGCACATTGAGATCATGCAGACTGAATTCCTGCGGTTTGGGTTGTTCCTGCTCGGGTGCTTCGGTAACGGTGAATGGAATTTCAAACCAGAAGGTTGCGCCCTGACCAAGCTCGCTGTCGACGCCGATCTCTCCCCCCATCAAATCGACAAGGCGACGTGAGATCGACAGCCCTAATCCAGTACCGCCAAATCGTCGGGTGATGGATCCTTCAGCCTGCGTAAAGGCTTCGAATAACTTTTGCTGATTATCCTTTGAAATACCAATTCCAGTATCACTGACGCGAAAACGAAGAACGACCTGATGGTTCTTTATTTCTTGTTTCTCAACGGCGATAACCACCTTCCCTGCTTCTGTGAATTTGACAGCATTCCCGGCAAGGTTCATGAGAATTTGGCGTAACCTGACCGGATCAGACAAAACCCAATCGGGGCAATTTGGATCTGTAAACGAGATCAGGCTTACATCGCGATCGCGTTTGCGGACCGTTGGTGCCAGGGTTTCTGCTACACCATTAATGATTGTCGGCATTGAAACTGGCACAGATTCTAAATCCAGGCGACCAGCTTCGATTTTGGAGAAATCCAAAATGTCATCAATAATTCGAAGCAATGCTTCGGCAGACTCCCGCACAGTGCGAAGCATATTTCTTTGTTCACGTTCGAGATGGGTCTTTTCCAAAAGCTCCACCATGCCCGTCACACCGTTCATGGGTGTACGGATTTCATGGCTCATCGCGGCGAGGAAACTGGACTTGGCCTGGCTGGCGGATTCAGCAATTTCCTTTGCAACATGAAGTTCCCGCTCAGCCTCTTTCAATCTCGTAATATCAACAATGACACCCGCGACACCGGTTGTCTTTCCATCAGCATTCTCGAATTGCGCCTTTTCAATCATGACATGGTGTTTCTTGCCATCCGCGAAGGTCTTTTGGGTTTCATAGGAATAACGACGTTTGCCTAACCCAATGGCACGGTCTTGCGGGTCGTATCGCTCCGCCAGGTCAGGTCGATCAATATCAAATGGCGACTTCCCTATTATTTTGTCCGGGGTCAATCCGACAACGCTCTCAAATGCAGCATTTGCTCCGGTAAATTGCCCATTGTCGTTCTTGTAAAAAATTGGGTTGGGAATCGTATCTAAAAGAGTTCTCTGAAACTCCAGTTGATCCTCCAAACGTGTTTCTCTGCGGCGCAACGTTGTCACAAGATAGTCCAGAGCCCGCCCCATGCTGGCAATTTCATCATTGCCGTATGTCGGAATCTCTGCCTCACGGCCCTCGACAAACGCTGCCATACTCGATTGCAAAAGCAATAGGCGCCGGATGACACTTTGGTAGAGGTAAATCATTGCGATTATGACACCGGCAACCCCGAGAAGTCCGAGCAGAAGTGCCCTTTTTTGGGCATTCTCTGAGGCGGCACGAAGGTCATTTTGGTCGATTTGAATACGTGCTATCGATGCTTCGGCAATGCTATTGATGACGTCTTCATATTCCATTGTGACCGGATGGAGCGGCGTGAATGTATTTGCATTCTTGTCCAATGCATTCAGGATTTTTGACCGAGCACCTTCCTGTTGTCGGCGAATCTCGCTCTCGGTGCCCGGCAAAAGACTTGAAATCAGTACATCTTTTGCGTGAATGGTTGCTCGGATTTCTTCGATAACAGCTTTGGAACTCGCAGCATTCGGATCCTTGTCAAACGCCTTTGCAAGGCTGGAAATATGAGCCATCTGCGACCGGACTTCAGCGATATTTAGTAGGGTTGTGAGTTGCCTCTCAACAAGGCTGTCTTCCTGCAGATCAAGTCTTTGGTGATCGTTAAAAGCGACGTAACCTATTCCGATGATTAGGAAAACCAGCAGCGCAAAGACCATGAACACGCGTGTCGCGACTGAGACTTTCATCAAATATGCCTCATGCCGCGACTGGTCGACGAGGTGTCAAAACACCCTTGCGCGGATTAACTTTAAGAACATGAGAGGATACCGTGCTATCACCTGTCGCTGAATCGAGAGCTACACAGGTAAGCGTTATTGTGAAGGACGAAGTGGACGCACACACAGCAAGCTGGAATTCTGCACCGCTCGTTGTCTCGAGTGTCCAAACCCCTCCCCCATGGTTCTTGCCCTGAGCCAACGTTGAACCCGGTGGCATATCGCCAACAGTTATCGAAAGCGCCCCATGCCCATCTGGATCATAAATATCAGCTTCCAGAAGCGTCGACATCATCCGAACATCAGTATTCCCATATTGCATGGGCGGAAGTACCGGACTGCTTAAAATCGATCGGTGCGCGACTTTCTTTTCATTTGCCCCACTCCCTGCACACCATGAAACTTGAAGTGTTGCTGACTTTCTCTGGGCAATGGCTGGCAACAGAGACACCTGCTCCGCGTCGGAAACACTCAAATGCCAAATACCGTTTCCAGTGTTTTTGCCATGTGTGAGTAAAGCTCCTGGTAAAACATCATTAACCCGAACTTGAAGATCTCGGGCGATACTTACTTGAGACAATTGCAATTTCTGCGGCGCTCGGGTGTTATCTCGACCGCCATTTGGCGCCAACGACGGCAAGGCAGGGTCAAGGTCGACGTCAGCCCCCAATGGGCCCCGGACAGACATGTCGCGCCATTTTGAGACGTCCACACCCAGTCTTTCATAGACTTCACGTTCAGAGTTTGTTGATTTTCCACGAATGAAATCTCTCAGACCACGAAGTTCATCAACAAAAGCCTGGCTTTGCAGATCATCGAGTGATGCATCGACAATCAACACATCACTTATTGGCTCTGCAACAATTTCTTCATGATAAATGTCTGAGATTGGTGAATCATCAATTGCGTCTATCTCTGCATCCATATGTCGTTCGTCAACCGGATCAGAAGGTTCAATGGCGCTCAATAGCTCGGATTGATTGTCTGCCTCGGATGATGTCTCAGGCGGCGCGTCTGTATCTGTCTTCAGGGCTGTCGCTGACTTCAAGGCACCTTGCACATCTATGATTAAATCGCCCTGCCATGAAATTCCTTGATCGTTAAGTTGCCCTTGGACCGTAATCGCCGGCGATCCGGATGAAATATGTGTATCTTCAAGATCAAGGCTAACGAGCGATGGGCTATCATCTTCGGCTTCGCCCAAAATATCGTAACGCATCAAGATTTCGAACGGCAAAGTATCGCCGAACACCGGCACCTTGATATTCGTCGGTTTATCATTGCCATTTGGCCACGTCAGCACGCGATCAAATGCAATCTCTCCGTCAAGATACACAAAAAGCCGCACTGGACTTTGTACTGGTCCTGGCATCAATCGAACGGAGAAAGTTTCGCCATCAAAATCGGAAAACGGATTATTTGCCACGTGCATGGTTGCGGTTTGAGGTTCGTCATCGCCACTGTCCATGGTGATCGTTAATTCAAAGTCACTCGTGTCTTCCGTGATAACGATACTTAGATTGTCGAGATCGGTCGCTGGAACAACCCATGATCCATCTTCCTGTTCCCGGCCCGCTGTCAGCGATGCACCTCTTGGGAGGCCTGAGAACATGATTGAAATACCGGCAAGTGTTTCCGGATCATCGACCCCAACTGAGACTTCAAGATCAATCACGACCATGGATGACGGGGCCGAGTCGCTCGCATTCATTGTTTCGGATTGAGCCACCGTCTCGCTGTCTTGCTCATCCTCTTCGATCAATTCGGAAACTTCGTCTGCACCTGAGCCTACAGCGGGCCTGCCCATTGACCTGCCACCATCAAGGCCAACTGGAATAAATGGCTGTTTGACGGCCTTGGAAACTCTAGGCTCACCAATTGTTTGACGAAGCCAGCGACGATCCTCTGCACGAGGTGTCGGCACGGAATCTAGAAGGGTATCGTCTTCTTCTGACATACGTCCTCACGTAATTTAACTGCAACCACACCTTGCTATAAGTTGCACGGTGTCTACCATCTCGCTTATTCTATCCGGATCAGCATGAACGCGCGAGAGTCACGTACATGATGGACTATTTAACGAAGAGATACACACCGAAATATGGCTGAATCTGCTCACATCCTGGTTGTCGAAGATGATGCGTTTGTCCAGAAAGCATTGCGGATGTACCTGGAAGGCGAAGGCTATCGCATTTCGGCTTGTGACAACGGCGAGGATATGCACGCCTTAATGGCATCTGATCCCGCTGATCTTGCAATCATGGACCTTAAGTTACCGAACGATGACGGGTTCGAGCTAACGCGCCAACTCCGAGACAAATACTCTGTCGGGATCATCATCCTGACCAGCAAGGACGACTCTGTCGATCGGGTTGTCGGCCTTGAGATCGGGGCTGATGATTATGTCACTAAGCCCTGGGTTGAGCGTGAACTCTTGGCACGCATTCGAAGCGTCATGCGCCGCGTAACAGAACGGCGCAGCAATGATGCCGCAGGTTTTGACGGCGAACAAAGAGTGGTTGTGTTCAATGGCTGGACATTAAATCTGGATAGCCGTGAATTGCGGAATGAGGACAATGAGAAAATCGAACTCACATCCGGCGAGTTCAGCCTGTTAAATGAGTTCATCGAAAAGGCTGGCCGTGTTTTGTCGAGAGATCATCTTCTAAGCGCGATCTACAAGCGCGATTGGGAACCATTTGACCGCTCAATAGACGTACTCGTCACCAGACTGCGCCATAAAATTGAGGCTGACTCGCGCCACCCTGAGATCATCAAGACCGTACGCGGCACGGGATATATGTTCGCCGCTGCGCTAAAGCGTTCCTAGTGCATTTGCACACTGGCCTGAGGCCCACCAAAGCTCATCAGACGCGTGTCTGGAATATTAAATGAGCCAGACGGATAGACGCTCGTCCGCCAGGTCAAATTCCCGAGACCGACGCGTCAACTCGAGACATAATTTCTATAGCGATCTGGAGAGCTTTGGCAGCTTTGCTGGTATTTCCAACCTACCACATTATCGCGCTGCACCTGATGACTGGTTAATTGTTGTTGCAGATATTCAGGGCTCAACCAAAGCCATCGATGAAGGCCGTTACAAAGATGTAAATATGGTCGGGGCGGCCTGTATCATGGCTGTGCTGAATGTAACGCGCGGGTTCGAAATGCCGTATGTATTTGGTGGAGATGGTGCGACAATGCTCATCCCGCCTGAGGCCCTGCCCCGCGCCCGCGAAGCTTTACGGAAACTCAGAAATCTCTCTCACCATAACTTTGATATGCTGCTCCGTGTTGGCGTCGTTCCTATAAGTGATATCCGCAAAGCAGATCTCGACGTTCTGGTCGCCAAATACCAGTTAAGCCCTGACAATTTTCTTGCGTCCTTTGCGGGCGGCGGTGTGACGTTGGCAGACCAACTGGTGAAAGAAGATGACGGCACTCAAGGCTACATTATCGAAGATGATATCCAAGAAGACATGCCCGACCTCGAGGGGCTCTCGTGCCGGTGGGAACCGCTCGCCGCGCAACGGGGCGTGATGCTTAGTCTGCTCATTCAATCGCGTTCGGGGGATCGTGATGAAGCCGCGAAGGTTTATCAGTCAATTCTTGCTGCAATTACCAGAGACCTTGGTCAGGACTTTTCAAAGTGCCGTCCCGTGAAGCCGCAGAACATGAAATTCAGTTGGCCGCCAAAAGGGCTTAAAACCGAGGCACAAGCTACTCATGGCGGTATGGGGTATCGGCGGAAACTCATTTCTTTATACAAAGAATCCTTCATCCAGTGGATCATGGATCTATTTAAACTGAGTGCGGGCGGTTTTAATGCACCCGTGTACCGTGATGAGCTTCACGACAATTCAGATTATCTAAAATTCGATGACATGATCCGTATGGTCATTGATTGTTCCCATGAGGATATCGTTGCCCTCGAGCGCATCCTTAAACAGCACCACGATGCCGGGCAAATTGTCTATGGCATGCACGAAGCTGACAGCGCGCTGATGACGTGTCTTTTATTTAGTCTTGAGCAGAGCAAGCACGTTCATTTCATCGACGGCTCAAACGGTGGGTTTGCCATCGCCGCGCGTCAGCTTAAGCAACAGCTCAAAGATTTCGCTGCGGCTTGACGGCTTTGTTTTCTCTGCTTTCCGCAGGGGCTTCATTTCGTTAAAGTGCGCCGCAAATCCATTGAAAGGCCACAGTTTCATGAGCGAAGAAGAAGACCGTCACACACTTAGCATCCAACTTGCTAACCAGATTATCAACACAGCCAACAACCGCCTTCAGGAAGGTATGGATGTCATTGATATTGCAGCGGGTATCCGTCATGCGGCCGCGAATTTCACGGCATTTGCCGTCGCGAACTCTGATCGCCCGAAAGAAGTCGACCCGGCGTTCTTTTCAGATGAATTTCTGCAAATCTATGAGTATTACCTGGAAAAGCACATGACTCCGCCTCAGCAAGAGACGGGTTTGGAGGCATTGATCAAGCAGGTGAAAGACGAAAATTAAGGCTTGTTGAGCCATTATTTGCTGCTGAAACCGATAATAATGAAATTACTCGCATTTTATGACGTTTCAGGCTTGATTTACCTGCGGCAAATGGCTACCAACATCGCCGACCGCGTCCCCTTCGTCTAGCGGTCTAGGACGCTGCCCTTTCACGGCGGAAACACGGGTTCGAGTCCCGTAGGGGACGCCATTTTTTCCGACACGAGCTCGCTTCACGGCGGGCTTTTGTCGTTTCCGGGTAAGCTCGATTTCGCCCTACTCCGTTCGGCTCGAATTTGAGTATCAAGAATACAGTTATCCCAACGCGTCGGTGTTGATGCCCCCAGATAATGCATTTAAAGTCTGTACGATGTTCCAGACCTTTTTCCGTTGTTCAATTTTTATCGCGCTCGTTCTGCTCGCCTTTCCGGTGTTGGCACAAAGCCCGGCTGCTCCGGTTTCTGCGTCCCCTGCGGAGGTTGAAAGCTTACTGGATACCTTGAAAGACGAGAACAAACGCGCCGCCTTCATCGCTGACCTCGAAGCTATGGTTGCCGTTCAAAAACAACGTGATGCGGAAACCGAAAAATCTCTTGGTAGTCTTGTTCTGGAGAGTGTTTCCAAAAGGATGGATGCGATCGGCATTCAGCTCTCAAACATGGCCGAGGAAATCGGCAATTTACCCAAGCTTCTGACATCGTTGAGTACCTTTTTCGCATCTTCTGAGAAGCGCGATATCTGGCTCTCATTGATCGGGAAGCTTGTGCTTATCCTCGCAGTGGGCATTGTCGCCGAACGTGTTGCGAAACGGCTCTTACGCAGATTCCATAATTCCATCGAGTCACAAGTCCCCGAGGGGTTTGGATTACGAATTTTCCTCGCAGTCTTGCGCACGGTCTTGAATTTCATTGCCGTCATGGCCTTCCTTGCCGCGTCATACGTGACGATGACGTTGTTGGCACCTGCGCATGAAGGGCGCGTATTAGCGTTGGCATTCATCAACGCGAACGTTCTTGCCCGCGTCGTCCTGGTGATATCCAGAATGTTTCTCGCACCCTATGTGCCGTCCATGCGTTTGCTACCCATGACCGATGAGACCGCGCAATACAGCCAGCTTTGGATACGTCGCCTTGTATACTTCCTGACATATGGTTACTTCCTGGCTGAAATCTTGCCGGCCCTTGGCGCCTCTCAGGCCGCGCACACGCTAATAACAAAACTGGTTGGCCTGATTACGACAGGTATGCTGATCATCCTGATTTTGCAGATGCGACAGGATATCGCAGATAAAATTCGCGGTGACACCGGCAATCCAATTGGACAGATTCGCGATCGCTTCGCCGATATCTGGCATCTGATTGCGATCCTCTATGTCATTATAACGTGCGGCGTTTGGGCTCTCGAAGTACCGGGCGGGTTCGATTATGTGCTCCGCTCAACCGCGCTGAGTATGATCGTGGCAGCCCTTACGTATGGTATTTCGCTGATCGTCAGAAATGGTCTCCGCAAAGCATTTTCCATCAGCGACGAACAGAAAATCAGGTTCCCTGGATTGCAGGCCAGAACCAATCGATACCTTCCCGTCCTGACCGCCGGCGCTCAGTTCATACTTTATGGCGCGGCGGCGCTTGCTATTTTCAGGATATGGGGCCTCAACGCTATTGGATGGCTTACCTCTCCCGCCGGCGCAACCATCGCAAAAAGTGGGGTCAACATTGTGGTTATCATTGTTGTGGCCCTTGTCGTCTGGGAGTTGATCGGGGCCGGGATCGAACGCTACCTCTCTTCTCGCGATAATGATGGCAATGAGGTTGCGCGCGGCCAACGCGCCCTGACACTGTTACCGTTATTGCGGAATATCGTCATGGTCTCATTGGCGGTTCTGGTGACGTTGTCTGTGTTATCTGAACTTGGCGTAAATATTGGCCCATTGATCGCAGGCGCCGGTATCATCGGACTTGCGGTCGGATTCGGCGCGCAGACTTTCGTAAAGGATGTCATTACAGGGTTCTTTATTCTGATTGAGGACTCTGTTGCTGTCGGTGACCTTGTCGTGCTGGGTGACTACCGGGGCAAAGTCGAGTCGATCTCGATCCGCTCCATTCAACTGCGTGATCTAAAGGGCGACGTCCACAGAATCCCCTTTAGCGAAGTGACCTCGACAACGAACCGCAGCAAGATTTTCTCGTTTGCGTCATTTGATATTGGCGTTGCCTACCGCGAGGATGTTGATCATTGCATGAACGTCATTCGCGAGGTGGGCGACGAAATGCGGAAGGACGAGAACTTTGCGTCCATGATCATCGAAGACCTCGAGATTATGGGCGTCCAGAGCTTTGATGATTCCGCCGTGATCATTCGGGCCCGGCTCAAGGTCGAGCCTGGAAAGCAACTCGGTGTCGAGCGTGCCTTTAACAGACTTATAAAGAACCGGTTTGACGAAGAAGGCATTGAAATACCGTTCCCACATCGCACCATCTATTTTGGCGTCGATGGTCAGGGCAATGCCCCCTCAGCGCATGTACAGCTTCATGAACCTGAAAGCGGACAGGAACGCCGCCCCAAGGCGACACTGGTGAAACCACCCGAGGGCGAACGTGCCGACTTCGATGAAGAGCCTACTTCGTTGCCGGAGAACGAAGACAAAGATGAGAAGCCAAAGTAAGCGCAATCTGGCAGTCTCCTATTGAGATACAAACAAACTTACATCATCCCGATAAAGGTCAAAGACTGAGCTAATTGGACGCGTGCGACCGCGCTTTAAGTGTAAAATCGTAGGTGAGTTTGACGCCATTATCGATGCCGTAGTCTCCACGCACCGGCTCGAGCTTTTTGATCAGAGAGTTTTTGACGCCGAAGACAACATCGCTATCCAGATATGGATCGTCATCTAGAAACACATGCGTAATCAGGGTTTCATGCCCGGGGGCGCTGATCATAAAATGCACATGCGCCGGGCGGTATGAATGCCTCCTTTGAGCCGCCAGCATCTTCCCAACCGGGCCGTCACTGGGGATCGGGTAGAATGTGGGCTGCACAGTTCGGAAATAGTAGCGCCCGTTATCGTCTGTTCTGAGCCGCGCCCGCATCTTGAGGTCGCTGCTATCCGTCTGTACGTCATAAAACCCGTCATGACCCGAATGCCATGTATCGACCACAGCATCTGCCAACGCCTGGCCTTTGGCGTCATGAACGACGCCTTCTACCCATAGCGGCACACCTTCTGCGCCATCCGATATATCCGCACCGAGATCAAACTTGGGCGGCTCATCAACATAAAAAGGCCCAAGGACCGTTGTCTCGGTTGCAGCACCGTCTGAGCGGTGATTTATCGCATCGACCAGCATGGAAACGCCCAAAGTATCCGACAACAAAATAAACTCCTGCCGGGTCTCTGAGCACATTTGCCCGGTTTCCGTGAGAAACTTAATGCCCTGAGCCCATTCTTCTTCTGTCGGCTCAACTTCTTGGATGAAGGCGTGCATATGCCTTACAAGCGCATCAAAAACCACACGGCTTCGCGTGTCCGTGCATTTGTGAACCTGTTTCAGGACGGCATCGGTGATATTGGTATCGTCAAAATCCCGCATATCTTTTCCTTCATAACATTGCCTTGGCATTTTCAGATTACTACAGGTCCTCGAAGGATCATAATTGATCTCGATTTTAACAGACATTCGAGTGTGTGGAGCATGACCCCGGTTCGTGATAAACAAGGAATTCATGCCTCTGTAACCACAAAGTCGAACGCACCTGATTGATGAATTCCGATGACAGATAAGCGTTCCTCGACCGTGGCGATCATCGGTGGTGGCCCAGCAGGCCTAATGGCCGCCGAAGTACTTTGCGCCAAAGGATTTGACGTCGATCTTTATGATGCGATGCCGTCATTGGGGCGAAAATTTCTGATGGCTGGCAAAAGCGGCCTGAACCTCACCCACGCCGAAGCATTTGAAACTTTTACCGACCGATTTGGCAGGCACTGCCCCTCCCTCGCCCCAATCCTGGAGGCATTTACGCCGAGCGACGTGCGGGCTTGGTCCGCGGGCCTTGGTGTTGAGACCTTTGTCGGCACGTCAGGACGTGTTTTCCCCACCGAAATGAAAGCCGCGCCGCTGTTAAGGGCCTGGCTTCGGCAATTACGAGCAAACGGCTTGCGCATTCATGTGCGACATAAATGGGCCGGATGGGATGCCGATGGCGCGCTCGACTTCGATACGCCAGATGGCCGTGTACAAAAACACCCGGAGATAACCGTTCTGGCCCTTGGCGGCGCCAGTTGGCCAAAGTTAGGCTCAGACGGGCAATGGACATCTTGGTTGCAGGATAAGGGTGTTCGTGTGTCGACTTTACAGCCTGCGAATTGCGGCTTTGACGTGAATTGGAGTGATCACCTGCGTCAGCATTTCCAAGGGCATCCACTCAAGGGGATTTCAATGACCGCTCAGGGCCACGTGGCGTCTGGCGAATGTATGGTCACGGACTATGGCCTTGAGGGCGGTCCGGTATATATCTTATCAGGCGTCCTTCGCGATACACTGGCGCGTGATGGTCACGTGCAGCTGACAATTGATCTTACGCCTGACATCGATGAAGCCTCTCTGGTCACACGATTGGCGCGACCCCGGGGCAAGAAATCGATGGCAACGCACTTAAAGAGGACTGTCGGCCTTACAGGCATAAAGTCGGCATTACTTTATGAAAACGTGGATCAGGCTATTTTTGATAAGCCGGACAGACTTGCGGCACGGATTAAAGCGCTCCCTATCTCCCTCCTCCGCCCGCGGCCGATTGCTGAGGCAATATCGTCAGCAGGTGGCGTCTCTTGGAACAGCCTGACTGACGATCTCGCGCTTAAAACCATGAAGAATGTCTATGTCACGGGTGAAATGCTCGATTGGGACGCACCTACGGGTGGGTATCTCTTGAGCGCGTGCTTCGCAACAGGGCGCTGGGTCGGCGAGGCCATTACCCGGAAACACAGCTGAACTGAAACCTGTGGACACTATAAGTTCTTTAAATTTATCTACGTGGAATTCAATGGTCTGGTCAGGTTGCTGTAAGATACAGATAGTATCTTAATCTCACTATTGAGACTTATTGATTTCAACAAAAGAGACGTTTCACTCGTGGCTAAACCTAGTCCAGAAACCGCCGCGTCCTTTAGTGTCGAAGTGCGCACCCCCGTTCTCGAAGAACTAGAAGAGAGTCTGTCTACTCTCTTTGCCCATTGGCTTGCCATAAAGGGCGACCATTTCGCACCAACCTGGCGTGATTTCGATTGGCAGCAGGTGCCGACAACATTGATACCCTGGTGCGCCGTGGCAGATGTGAAGTACGACCCCGTTGATTTCGTGTATCGATATTGGGGGACGGCGCGTTCCCGTGGTCAGGGAGAGGACTTTACGGGAAAGTCAGTGAGTGAATTTCGGCCAACCTCAATCGCCGATAAAGCGATCAAAGAGTACGAACAAGTCGTACGAGACAAAGCCCCGATCCTTGTCATCACGAGCGGTCAAACCAAAGAGGTATACACGCCGTTCTCATACCAATTCTTACGCCTGCCTTTTAGTTATGACGGCGAAAAGGTGGACAACGTTCTGGGCGTTGGACTTTACGATAACGAGTCCAAGGACCATGTCGCTGAATTCTACGGCATCAAAAAGAAAACGGGGCAACTCGTGAAGCCCCGCCCCATTGAGTCCTAGCTACCGTGCTTGTGTTTGTGCCCATCGTGGCCATTGTGCTGAATTGACTTCGCGCCAACACCCTGCACTACAAACTCGATATCAATCTCGCCCGCTTTTTCAAAAACAAGCGTCATAGGCAATGTCTCGCCTTTGACGAATGGTTTGTGCAATCCCATAAACATGATGTGCAAGCCGCCGGGTTGAAGAACCGTTGGCGTGCCGGGTGCAACTTCCACTGCGTCGACGTGGCGCATTTTCATCACGCCATCTTCCATAAGGTGATTGTGAATCTCGGTTCGTTTCGCGAGTTCAGATTTCACAGCGACAAGGCGATCTGTTTCTTCGCCCATATTTGCGACGGTAAAGTACGCCGCACCTGCTTTGGCTGGGCCGGCCGTTGCGCGTGCCCAAGATTCTTCGACCATAATTCCATTGTTCTTTGTCTGATCTGCGTCAGCGTGACTGGCGACAAGAAAGGCGGCACAAAGAAATGCAGTCATAAATGTTCGCATCGTTCTTTTCCTTTAATTGTTAGTATCAGGATTGGGCAGAGTGGATGACACCCTGCCCCTAAAATATCCTGTGTTAAGAGGCCCAACCCATAAGGTCGAAAACAAGCCCTTCAACATTCTCGAGTGTCAGGAACAACCCAACGCCGGCAACAACGGCACCTGCAAGGCGTGCCTGTATCGCTTGGGCATTAACCGCACCTAGAACGTTCGCGACAAGCCATCCAGCCCCAAGCGCGATTGCGTACTGAACAAAGCTGAGGCCGATCAGATATCCAGCTAACACCTGGCCGCCGACAGCCGCTTCCTGTGATGCAATTGAGTCGCCAAATGCCGACCCATGGAACAGTCCAAAGCCCGCGAAAATTGCGATTGCAGGCAAAACACCGAGCGCTTTGCCAGAAAGGACAACAGCCCCTAAGGCAAGCAATGACACCCCGATAATGATCTCTTTGGCAGGCAGCCCGATACCCGTCGACATGGCATAACATCCGATCAACATGGCCGCGATGTAAGCTGCTGGCGTTGCAAATCTCTGACGGGTGAAAAGTGCAGCAACACCCACCAGTGCAACAAAGAATAGATGATCAAATCCCAATAGAGGATGACCAACACCAGGCAATATACCGTCTGCAAACGTGACCATCGGCAAACCACCCAGGGGGTGATGTGCAAATGCTAGTGTTGGGGTAAATAGCGCGATGACCGCGGCGCTGGCGCGAAGTAGATTTCTCATATTCATCTCCCGTTCGTCTCACCCGACAAACATTAGGGTTGTAAAAGCGTGGCAGGTATCCTGGCTCGCGTCTGTCTCTCAACATTTTGAAAGATTGAACGCTTACAGTTGCGGGGGCAGCTACGGTTTCAGCCTCTGATGAGTACGCCTCACCGTATTCCCTTTTCATCCACTTTCTCGATCGATCAAGTGGAACCACACCAGCACGATAAGATGCGATCTTTGCCTGCACAAGCGACATATTGTTATGATATATCCGCTGAAATGGTTGTTAAGACAGGTAAGCCTGAGTATGTGTACGCATAACAGGAACAGATAAATTCCAAGGAACCCCAAGTATGCCGGATGGCGTCGATATCAATGCGGACAATGCACCTTTTGTCGTTGCTGCATTTTATAACTTCACTACCCTTCCTGATTTCGAACGCTTTCAGGAACCGCTACAGACTCTATGTCGAAACCATGGTGTCTATGGAACAGTTTTGCTGGCCCATGAGGGTATAAATGGAACCATTGCCGGGCCGCGTGAAGGTATAGATACAGCACTTGCGCATATCAGGGGAATCCCAGGCTGCGCTGAGCTTGAGCACAAAGAATCGTTTGCTGCAGAAAACCCGTTTCACCGGATGAAAGTCCGTCTCAAAAAAGAGATCGTGACCATGGGCGTGCCGGACATTGATCCGAAGCAAGTCGTTGGCACATATGTCGATCCAAAAGACTGGAATGATCTGATCTCTGACCCGGACGTTGTGGTGATAGACACGCGCAACGATTATGAAGTTGGTATTGGCACATTCGAGGGTGCGATCAATCCAAACACCACAAATTTTCGTGATTTTCCGGACTGGTTCAATAATCAGACCGAGCTTCGCGCTGAAATCGACAGCGGAAAGAAAGTCGCGATGTTTTGTACGGGTGGCATTCGATGCGAGAAAGCGACAGCATTCGTCAAGCAACAGGGCATCGATAACGTCTTTCATCTGAAGGGCGGTATTCTGAAATATCTTGAGAATATTCCTGAAAAAGACTCCATGTGGGACGGCGAATGTTTTGTCTTTGACGAACGCGTTTCCGTGAAACACGACCTGGCCCTTGGCAGTTACGATATGTGCCGGGCATGTCGGAACCCTATTGATGACACGGACAAGGCGTCACCGAAGTACACACCGGGTGTGAGTTGCCCAAAGTGCTTTGATGTTAGCAACGATCAGCAAAAGGCGCGCTATGCCGCACGACAGCGCCAGATGACCCTTGCCCGCGAGCGCGGCGAAACGCATATCGGTCATGATTACAATGATCCAAAGAAATCCGGAAAGGCAGATGGCTGAGCGTAATTTGCCCACCCTGTATTCCTTTCGTCGCTGCCCTTATGCGATGCGGGCGCGTCTTGCCCTAAGTGCCAGCCGGCAACAATGCTATCTTCGTGAAATTGTGCTGCGCGACAAGCCAACGGAAATGGTCGAGATATCGCCCAAGGCAACGGTGCCAGTTCTCAAGCTGCTGGATGATACTGTGCTGGAAGAGAGCCTTGATATCATGCATTGGGCACTCGGCAAAAATGACCCGGAAAGCTGGCTTGAACCGGAGGCGGGCACCTTGGACGAAGTTCACGCGTTGATTGCCGAAAGTGACGGACCGTTCAAACACAATCTTGATCGATACAAGTATGCAATTCGCTACGAAGAAGGCACCGACCCAGTGCATCACCGAACTGAGGGTGCCAAATTCTTAGAGAAACTGAATGAAAGGTTGTCGCAACACAAACATCTGTTTGGGGATAAGCCGTGCCTTGCTGATTTTGCAATTTTTCCATTTGTACGGCAGTTCGTAAATACAGACAGGGAATGGTTTGACGCTCAACCCCTGCCCCACCTTCAGGCATGGCTGGCGGGTCATCTCGAGTCAGATCGTTTTAAAAATATCATGACGAAATGGACGGTCTGGGCCCCCGGCGACGACGAGCCTGTATTTCCGGATTAGCCTATAACGATGCCAGATGCTCGGCGGCATTAAAGTACGGCAGGTTGTCTTGGGACGAGCACCCAAGAATGGAAATACGTTCCGCAATCTTGACGGCCTTCTGATATTTCCGCTCACATTCAGACCGTGACTGCGTCTCAAACACACCGCCACACAACGAAATCCCGTAGTTCGCTTGAAGTGTCCGAATATCCCGGCGTGTATGCATTCCATCCGCCAATGCAGATAAATCAAAGTCGATCTGCTTCACGATCTGAAATTCGTTCTCAACCAAAAAGGCGCGGATATGCGCTTCTGCTTTTAGGGCCGCATCCCAGTATTCTGATTCAGATTGTGTTGGTTCGCCGGATACTTCAGCAAACGCCATGCAGAAAGCGAGGAACGCCTGTTCATTGGGTGTTGCGTTTTTCCACGCCGAGATACCAAGACCGTTCCACACTGACAGATTAAGTTTTCCATAGAATTCAGGGACGCGATCAAAAAACAGCTGGTGAAGTTTATTTTCATTAAGCGAACTATCGAGTTTCTGTTCTTTATAAATATCGATCGCCGCATACGCGCCACACACGGGGCACGTATCGTTTTCGTACTGATCTTTTTTGTAAATGTGCGAGCAGTATATATCGCCCGCCAGGTTGTTCTTGCATAACAGGTACGTTTCGCTCGCCTCTTCATCATCCTGCTGCTGACCGATCCAGTTGAACCGGTTTTTGAATTGCATATAGGACCGCGGATGGCTCCAAAGGCTCCACTGCAGTTTCTCAACGGGGCCAAATGTGCTCCAGTTTGAGCTCACATCAATGACGATGCATTTATCCTTGCCGGGTGCCGACCTGAGGCCACGCCCAACGGTCTGTCCCCACAGCACCTTGGACAGCGACGGCCGTAGGTGAACAATGATATTGCAGTTGGGGTTATCCCATCCTTCGGCAAGCACGCCGACCGAGACCATGGCTTCTATTTCGCCGTCCTCATGCTTCTTCAGAAGCTTCATACGCTCTTTGATGGGCGTGCCGGCCGTGATGATTTCGGCCTCAATGCCGAATTCTCGTATCGAATTTAAAGTGACTTCGGCCACTGTTACATCGGTACAGAACCATGCGGATATCGGTTTCATCGAGAGCTTTTCACGCTCCTCACGATAAGCCCATAAGGCGTAATCGATCATCGATGACTTAATGATCTCACTGGCCAACGTCGCAACAGGAAATTCCCCTGAGCTGATATCAATGCTGTCCAGATCCAGGTCATGCACAAAGTGCGGTCGATAGATCGGTTGCACCAGAATGCCTTCGTCAATCAGGTCTTCGATATTGGCGCAATCAATAATGGCGTCAAAGGCGAGGTTCAACTGATCGCGTTGGTCGCCGGTGCGACGTTCTGGCGAAGCTGTCAGTCCCATAAACTGAGCGGTGGTTTTTCCATGTTCCTGAAATTCATCAATGATCCGCTTATAGCCCCGCCCGTTTGGAGAGACCCGGTGCGCTTCGTCGACAATAATCAGATCAGCTTTAAGGATAGCGTCGGCCAGAACTTCCTTGGCCCGCATACTTGTCGACAACAAAAGGTCATAGCCTTCGAACGCGGGACCCGTGTCGGAAACAGCAAGTTTTTTAACTTCGTGGCTTTCCTTTAATGCACGCTCAAGCTGTTCCAAAAGGACCAGTCGGTGACAAAGCACGATGACTTTCTTGCCTTTATAAAACCGGTCGACAATTTCACGTGCCAGCACAGTTTTTCCCGCACCTGTGGGTGCTTTGAGAATAAAACGGCGATGCTGTTTTATGATCTCAGGATAACTATCGATAATCTTTTGTTGCCAGCCTCGAAGATGCATTTTTATTTTATCGTCACGTCAATTAAAGGAGAATCGGCGGAGTATAGCAGGCACCAATTACAAGTCGAGACATGCCTTGTAATCAAACGTTTCAATATGTTTCATGCCCTAAAATCATACATGGTGGTTTCGAAGAAAATTGTTTAAATTCTTAATGTTATGTACATTGCGCGACATTCTGCATTGAGCATAAATCGCGTGGTTATGAGATTGTATTGAGTCCTTTATGAACGAATTATTGCGTCGACTGAAAACCAGACCTGTTCTCACAGGTGAGCTACTGTTTGGCTCATTGCTGGTCAACATAATGGCAATGGCGTCACCGCTTTTCGTCATGCAGGTGCTGAACAGATATGTTGGTCAGGGCGTTGACGCGACACTCTATACGCTCACCAGTGGTGTGCTGATCGCGATTATCTTTGAGTTCGTCCTACGTCAATCGCGTATGTCACTCGCCCGCGGTATTAGTGCCGGACCTGATGAAGAGACCGCACTAAATGGCTTTGAGACATTGATCAAAGCGAAAGTTCCCGCGCTTGAGCAAACACCTGCAGAAACCCGCAAGGAAATACTAAACGGCACGGCGGCAATCGAGTCCGCATACAATGCAACCAACATCACTACAATTCTTGATGCACCTTTTACCGTCCTGTTTATTTTTGTTCTCTACGTCATTGAGCCAATGCTGGCCTATGTTGTGATCTGCTTTGTCATTGGCGTTTTTCTTGTTGGCTTGATTGGGCATCGAAAGATGCAGGCCCTCGCCCAGAATATCCAGCAAGCGTCCGCAGACGGGAGCGCGCTTATGGGTACAGCAACACGTGAAGCCGACATGATCCGCAGCTTCAATGCTGGCAATTACCTGCAAGATGCCTGGACCCGGCATATCACCAATGCGCAGAAAATGCGTCGTGACATGAGCGGTATTCAAGGCATGGTCCAAACCATCACGCAAAGTGCCATGGCATTGATGAGCGTCGCCGTGGTGGCTGTTGGTGCGACACTTGTTGTGATGGGGCAGATGGACGTCGGCGCCATGATTGGCGGCAATATTCTTGCAGCACGAGCGCTACAACCCGTGACTAAACTCGCGCAACTTGGCTCTGCGTTTGCCAAGGCACGCGAAGCATTGGACCTATTTGACAAGCTCAAGCACGTCGAAGCCGAAGCCGATAAAGGGTCTACAATCTCGAACTATACGGGCCAGATCGAATTTCGTGACGCGGCATTCACATATCCGAACAGCAAGCTTCCAATCTTTGAGCAGCTTAATCTCAAAATCGATACCGGACAGGTCCTTGTCGTTATCGGAAACAATGGAGCCGGAAAATCTACGCTCGCGAGATTGCTGCTAGGCCTGGTTGAACCTGTCCGCGGACAGATTTTAGTTGATGGCCTGGATATGAAACAGCTTGCTCCGGATTGGTGGCGGCGACAGGTTGTTTTCCTTCCACAGGAACCGGCACTTTTGAATGCAACGATCCGCGAAAATCTTGTGATCAATAATCCTGATGTTGATGACGAACGGTTGGCCAGCGTGATTGATAAGTGTGGGCTCAGAAGATTTCTTGATGAAAGCCCTGAAGGATTGAACACAACGATCGCTGATAACGGTTGGCGGCTATCTGAAGGTATTCGGCGACGCATTGCGTTGGGCCGCGCCCTCGTAACTGATGGCGCGTTGGTGGTTATTGATGAGCCCACGGAAAGCCTCGACGATGAAGGGTGCCGAGCCGTCTATCAGGCATTGGCTAAGATGGCTGAGCAAGGCCGCACAATCATCGTCATGTCCCACGACAGTGATATTGTTAAAGGACCTCATATTCAGCTTGATCTGAATGTAAAGCCTGTCCCGAAAGTAACCCGCATGGGGCAAAAAGCGCTGCCGAAGCCAGACCCAAAACTCCCATCTCCAGATCCAAAAAGCAAAAAGGCTGACGAGACATGAACGACATGCCTTCTCAAAAGTCAGGACCATCTGAAAAGATTTCGCTCGCGACCCACAGCACGTTCTGGGTTGCTGCCCTGTCCGTGGTTGCGTTCACAATTTGGGCGTCAATCAGCACGTTGGACATTGTCAGTGTGGCCGTTGGAGAGGTTATCCCCTCCTCTCAAGTGAAAACGGTGCAACATCTCGAAGGCGGAATTGTCCGAAAGATTATGGTTCGTGAAGGCAGCGAAGTGAAAGCCGATCAGCCATTGATCGAATTGGAGCCTACAGTCAGCGGTGCCGACGTGGCGGAACTTCGAGTTAGGCTGACATCTTTGGAAACAGATATCGCGCAGTTCGAAGCGCTTTCGAAAGGCCAGGAGTCACCAACATTTTCTGATGAAATAAAAGCCAGTCATCCGGAGTTGGTGAAGCAGGCAAAGAAACGATTTGAGACCCGACTCGCGCGTCACAAAGGCAATCTGAATGCACAGGAACAAACCGTCTTACAACGCCGCCAGGAAATTAACGAGATCAGGCAACGCATCGTGGGCAGCAAGAAAAGCCTAGCCCTTGTCAGTGAGCAAGTCGGGATGAGTAAGGAATTGTTAGCAAAAAACCTCGTGAACCGTTTTCGTCACCTCGATTTGCTAAAAGAAGAACGTACACTGCAAAGCACGGTCGAGGCGGATCAAGCTGCATTACTTCGGGCTGAATCTGCGCTCAGTGAACAACAGGCGAAGCTTGCATCAATTCAGACGACCTTTGACGATGAAGTACAGAAGTCACTTGAAACGGCGCGCCTTCAATCTCGGGAATTGAGCGAACGCATCACAAAATTCGAAGACAGTTTGAGCCGTACGATTGTGAGATCACCGGTCGATGGTGTTGTGAAAACCATGCACGTGGTCACTGTTGGCGGTGTCGTCCGTCCGGGCGACCCAGTGGTTGATGTTGTGCCGGTTGGCGACAAGCTTGTTGTTGAGGGCAAACTACCAACACAGGATATTGGTTATGTCGCGGCGAACCAGGCTGCAGTGGTGAAACTCGCGTCGTCCGATGCAATCCGCTTTGGCAAACTTGATGGGAAAGTCATCGAAGTCAGCCCCGACACATTGATGTCACCAGAAGGCGTGCCCTTTTACCGGGTCCGGGTCGAGATCGAAAAAAGCTACTTTGAAAATGGCGAGCTACGCTACGAGTTGTTCCCCGGCATGCAGGTCATTGCCAGCATTCAAACTGGTGAACGGACGGTCCTGGAATATATCCTGGATCCTCTCCGCCACCGTTTGAGTAATGCTTTTCAGGAACGCTAAGACGTTCCAAATATTTAACTTACTGTGAAGTCCGTGCTGTCGAGATCGGCACCATCGACCTTGAGCAACTCGATCTCAGCATCGGCAACCATGTCGCCATCTGAATCAATCTCAAGAATCTTGGTTGCACTGTTAAAGCGACCTGATGCGCCACCACCGGTGAATGCGTTCGTCTCGTCACCAAGGTAAGTGAATGATACAAGCCCGGTGAATTCGATCGTATCCGCACTTCCTGATGTGTTATCAGCTTCGAAGTCCTGAATGATGTCGCGATTACCGGCACCAACACCTGTGTCACCCGCACTCAAATCAAGGATGTAGCGATCGTTGCCGCCTTTACCAAAGAGCGTATCTGCGCCTGTGCCACCGATCATGACATCACTGCCACCCTCGCCTTGCAGGTTATCGTTACCAGAGCCACCATCGAGCGTGTCGCCGCCCCCGCCAGCAATCAATGTATCGTTACCAGCGTCACCAAAGAGCATATCTGCGCCTTCCTGGCCGAACAGAAGGTCATTCCCCTCGCCGCCATGCAGGGTATCTTTGCCTGCACCACCGATCAGGATGTCGACACCATTGTCGCCAAACAACACATCGTTTCCAGCTTCGCCGCGTAACGTGTCGTTGTCATCACCACCATGCAGGGTGTCGTTATCATCGCCACCGTAAAGAATATCGTTACCGGCGTCGCCGAACAGGACGTCTTTGCCAACGTCACCCCAGATTCGATCATCGAGATCGCCACCGTGGATTTCGTCGTTGCCCGCATCCCCGTTCAGGAAGTCATTTTCGGAGCCGCCCGAAATATAATCATTACCATCGCCACCGCTTAGCGAATCGACCCCGTCGCCGCCTGTAAGAGTATCTGCACCGCCACCGCCGTTCAGCGTATTGTTGCCAAGTCCGCCGATGATCGTGTCGCTTCCGAGGCCGCCATCAATGACATCGTCACCATCGCCACCATCGATAAAGTCGTTACCATTGTCGCCATTGAGAATGTCATTGCCGGCACCGCCCATAAGAACGTCATCATCGCCGCCGCCATTCAGCGTGTCGTCACCATCGCCACCATTGAGTTGGTCAATGCCAACGCCACCCGACAATGTGTCTGCGCCAATGCCGCCATTCAGCGTATCAGCACCGCCACCACCGTTTAGGATGTCGTCACCGTCATCACCGTTCAGGGTGTCATCACCTGCGCCAGCATTGAGCGTGTCATTTCCTGTACCGCCCGTCAGTTGATCTACACCGTCAGAGCCGGTCAGCGTATCATCACCCTCGCCACCGTCCAAAACGTCATCGCCACCCTGGCCGATGAGCGTATCGTTGCCGAGACCTCCGATAAGTATGTCATTTCCGTCTGCACCGCGGATCGTGTCGTCACCCTCTCCGCCATCCATGACGTCGTCGCCGCCGCCACCGTAAATCGTGTCGTTACCGAGGCCACCATTCAACGTGTCATTGTCGGCAGCACCACGAATGGTGTCGTTGCCTTCACCACCTTCAACGGTGTCATTTCCACCGCCACCATTAATGTCATCGTCGCCGCGGCCACCAAGGATCACATCATCGCCACCATTGCCGTTGATGGTGTCGTTACCATCGCCACCATTAATGACGTCGTTGCCGCCGTCACCATTGATTGTATCGTCGCCAAGGTCGCCAAAGATAATATCAGCGCCGCCGCCGCCGTTGATTGTGTCGTTTCCAGCACCACCATCGATATCGTCGATACCACCATCACCGAAGATCGTGTCATTACCGCCGTTACCCTGAATGGTGTCTTTGCCGGTACCACCGATTAGAATGTCATCACCATCAATGGAGACAACCAGCGTGACATTTGTTGCGACAGCCGTATCAGCCGTTGACTGAGCACCACTATCGGCATCCGTATCTGTCGTCGTTGCTGTGATATCCAAAGTGAAATCACCGGCGTCAGCAGGGCTGGTAATCGTTAGTCCTGCCAAGTCCGCAACATCGAGTGTCACGGAACCGTCACCGTTCACAGTCCCTGCGGACAATGTTGCGCCGGCTGGCAAACCCTCAACAGTAACCGTCAGGCTTTCTGTTCCGTCGAGATCGCTAAGCGCTGCGCCAATAACCAGTGTTCCGGAAACTGTTGGAGAAGAGGGCCCGTCGCCGATGATCGTGTCACCGCCTGCGCCGCCATTAATTGTGTCGTTACCACCAAAGCCCTGAAGCGTGTCTTTGCCGTCGGTGCCATCAATGATGTCATCGCCCGCCTGACTATCAACGATCGAAATATCTGCGGCCGTCAACGTTGCCGCATCTGCGACCGCATCGACAACAACATCATGCGCAACAGGTGCCCCGTCTGTAACCAGGCCTGTGATCAGGCTGGTTGCTGACGCGGTTACTTCTAGTGAAATGTCATCACTACTATCTGCTGGAGGTGTGATCGTAAGACCTGCCAGATCAGCAACACTCAGTGTATACGTGCCATCACCATTGTCCGTACCGGCAGACAATAAAGCTCCGGCAGGCACACCAGAAACGGTTACACTTAATTCAAACAGATCAGGCGCGTTCGTCACTTCAGCCGAAATATCCAGTGCAATTGCAGTATCTTCGTCACCATTACTTGCGGCGATGCTCACAGCAATATCGGGATCAAGGAAGCCTTCAACCTCTTCACCGGTTTCCGAATCAATCACAGTGATATCGATTGCTTCAAAATCACGAACCTTGAGTCCTAATGCGGCAAATGAAGCACTAGGACCATTATCAGAACCCGCGTCTGAATTATTCAGGATAAATGTGGAGACATCGACCAAAGCATTTACAACGTTTGCGTCTGCCAGGTCGTCGGTCTCGACCCGGATGGACAACGTGTCTGACCCCAGACCGCCATCGAAATCGTCACCACCACCTTCGCCAAATTCGAAGTGGACAGTATCGTTTCCGTCGCCCGCACGAACGCGGTCCGCGCCCTGACCCCCATCAATAATATCGTCACCGTTCCAGCCGCGAAGGTCATCATCTCCCTCGCCGCCTGAAATGATGTCATTTCCGTTGCTGCCGCGTACCAGGTCATTACCGGCACCGCCATTGAGTTCGTCATCCCCACCGTTGCCGATCAGCTCATCATCACCGTCGCCACCGTTGAGGACATCCTTGCCACCATCGCCACGCAAGATGTCGTTACCAGCACCGCCATCAAGAAGGTCGCCGCCACCGCCGCCGTTCAATTCGTCGTCACCAGCACCGCCGTAAAGCTCGTCCTTGCCGGCACCGCCATGAAGAATGTCATTGCCTTCGCCGCCATCTAAGATGTCCTTGCCATCACCACCATCAAGCTGGTCATCGCCATAGCCACCAATCAGGTGATCATCACCGTCTTCGCCAAACAGCACATCATTGTCAGCGTCAACCGCAAGATATGTTTCGGTTATAGGTGCAAAGGACAGATCAATTACGACATCGTTGAAATCGTTATCGCTGTAACTGCTTGGTAAATCTTCAAAGCTCAGACGGAGCCCGCCTTCACCATTACTCGAAGACATCACATGGACAGCGTCATCGCTGTTAAGGGCGACATTCGCGCCTTCGGCAGCTGAATGATAGACCTCACCCCGAACATCACGAGTCCAGCCCCAGTTGTTCACATAAACAAGCTCGGGCGCATCGCTGTTGATTGTTGCCGGTGAACCGTCAGCATCGCGGAACTCGAACCTGCCGTTCCGCATATAGTTCAGATAATTTCTGGATGCCCCATTGGCGATGATAAATGTGCCGAAGCTCTCACCAGCTGCCAGATCAAGATCAACGGACGTTCCAGCATCTGTGCCGCCCCAATAGCTGATGGATGCATCCTTAAAGATGATCTGCACGTCAGAAATCGTACCGTCAGCGGCAATCTTGTACATACCGACTGTATTTCGGTAGCCCGCGCTCTCGCCAACAAAGGTCATGGAGACCTGATGGTCGCTTTCAAGCGTGAAATGGTCCGGATCGATTCCAAGGGTTGGCGTGTCGGTTAGGCTGGTGAGGTCATGCTCAACAACACGCTCACGCTCAACCAGGACTTCACCTTCGGCGCCACCAATCAGTGTATCGTTACCAGCACCGCCCGAAAGCGTATCATCGCCGGTATTGCCATTGATGGTGTCATCAAGCTCACCGCCTTGCACAACATCATCGCCACCAAGTGCATCATAGGCTTCGCCTGAACCGTATTCTGGGTCATCATCCGCCAACACGACAGTGTCGTCGTTTTCCGTAAACAAGGGAGGCGGCGCAATCGCTGTTACGTTGATATCGTCCAAAAGCCCGCCTCGACCGTCATCGCGGCCAACAGCGCGAAATTCAAGGCGTGTCGTGTCGCCAGCGCCTTCAAGTTCGTACGTGAATGTCTGCCAATCTACAGTGCGACCGCCGTTCGCAGTGATCGTGTCGATAACGACACCATTCCAGATGACCTCTATGCCATTGGAATTTGCACGGCTGTATGGGGGTGGAGAATACTGGAAAGAAAGCGAAAACGTTCCGGTGCCGGATGTTGGCACATCTTGGTAAATCGAAGAGTTGGTATCGCGTGCGCCACTGCCATCAAGCTCAATGTGACGGCGACCCTCAGCGGACTTCGTCCACCAACTGCTGCTTTTGACGTCAGGGCCGGGACCGTCAGATGTTTGCCAGCCGGTCAATTCTGCTTTGTGATGGTGATGGCGATGATGGTGACGCCCCCGACCGTATCCGTGGCCGTTATTCGAGTATGTCACGTCTTCGAAACTACCGTTTTGTATCAAGTTTACACCGTAAACTGGATCTTCCATTGTTCGCCAACCCTTCAAATAGTCGTGTCGTCCAGGACCAAAGATCGCGGACGATAAAAGTTACATTTTGTTTCTGATGGTTAACGTAGTGTTGTAACCTGACCTCACCCTGACAGAAGGGGCGTATTTTATGAAAGTTTTAAGTCAATCATCCGATTGATTGAGTCCAAACTCCCGCTGTTTCTTTTTGGTGAGGCCAAGCGAGACAATTCGGTAGGATTCGGCGATATAAGATTTCAGCTCTTCGTCAGAAAGTCCTGGTTTTTCATAATGTTGAATCCATTTCATGCCACGAGACGCGAGATAAGGCGCTGGCCTTAAACCTGGCATATCTCTGAGCATCTCATAGGCAATGTCAGAAACCTTGAAAGTGATGCCTGGTTCGTCTTTGTCCTGCCATCCACCTATAGCGAAGACTTTGTCGACAACTTTCCAGACATGCGAGTCGCCCCATTGCACGACATGGGATGTGGCCTTGAAAGACCCGCAATAGTCGTTGAACTCTTCGTACTTCAACTTTGTCCCAAACCTCCTGAAAAACAGGGTTGGAAAGCGTCTCAGGCTAACTTACGTCATACTCGGCGTGATAGTCGACCAATCGCTGAACTTCGTTTTTTGCGCCGATGATAACGGGGACACGCTGATGCAGGCCGGTTGGCTGTACATCAAGAATACGTTCACGACCTGTCGACGCCATACCGCCTGCCTGTTCAACAATGAACGACATAGGGTTGGCCTCGTACAATAGACGCAAACGCCCCCCTTTTTCGCGAATTTTCTCATCAATCGGATACATAAAAATTCCGCCACGCGTGATGATCCGGTGCACGTCCGCAACCATGGCCGCAACCCAGCGCATGTTGAAGTTCTTGCCGCGAGGGCCTTCGACGCCCGCAAGGCATTCATCGATATATCGCTTCACAGGCGGTTCCCAGAACCGCTGATTGGAGGCGTTGATGGCAAACTCCTGGGTATCTTCCGGGATCGTCATATTTGGGTGTGTCAGTACAAATTCGCCAATATCCGGGTTCAATGTGAAGCCATTCACGCCATTTCCTGTCGTCAGAACCATCATGGTCGCTGGGCCGAACAGGACATATCCGGCACACAATTGTTCTGCGCCCTTTTGCATGAAATCGTTCGCCAGATTGGCATCGTGTTCATCAGGGACCCGGCAGATCGAGAAAATCGTCCCCATTGGGCCGTTCACTTCGATGTTCGACGATCCATCTAGGGGATCAAAAATCAGCAGGTAGTTGCCGCGCTGAAGCTTGTTTGGCACGGGATAGACATCGACCATTTCTTCTGAGGCCATCGCGAAAAGCTGTCCGCCCTGCTCGCACCAACTGATGGCGAGTTCGTTCGCCATAACATCTAGCTGCTTTTGCGACTCGTCTTGCACATTAATGCCGACCGCGGCACTAAGTTCCCCTGACAGCGCGCCACGCCGTACAAGATTCGCGACGCCTTTGCATGCGGATGAAACGTCATCGAGTAAAAGTGTAAATTCACCGGTTGCGCCGGTAATCTGCGTCTGCTGACGCATAATGAAATGCTTAAGTGTCTCGCGATAGGACACGCTATCCCCCAATAACCATTTTGACCTCTAGGGCAGAATAAACCCCTTGTGACTTAAAACGTTGCTTAGCATAGCCATAACGGAACGCCAACGCGGTTTTGACTCTATGTTACACGTCCAAAAGGTCGACGATTACGCCCGCTTCCTCAAACATCTGCGAAGAAATCTTGAATTGGGTTTTCCAAGGCTCTTTTGAGGTGTCTGGCGTTGGCGAAACAATGCGCTTGATGCCAGCCTGAATGATCAACACAGCACACCTTGCACAAGGTGGTAGCGGTGTCACATAAAGCGTGCAGCCGTTTGCCTGATTACCCGCAAACATCAGGGCATTGGTTTCGGCATGAACGACCATTTCATACTTGATCGAGCGATCTTCGAGCCGATCTGCTGTATCTTCGACCCCAAATGGAAAGCCATTGAACCCGGTTGCGACAACGCGCTTGTTACGTGGATCAACGATCGCAGCCCCGACTTTGGTAGACGGATCCTTTGACCATTGGGCGATAAAGCCCGCCAATTCCATAAACCGCTTATCCCATTTTGCGTTATGGACTTCTAATTCATTGTCCGTCATGTCCTACTCCCCCATCTTCGGCCCCGCCGAGAGCTAGTGCTGCATCCTCAAGGTGGAATTTTACGCGTGTCCGCCCCTGCCATGTATCTGCTTTCAGCCGTCCCGCCGCGTGGATCGTCTGATCTCGTGATGACAACAGTAGATCACCCAGTGGCGTCCCGACAACGCGAAAGACAATCCCTTCCAGGGTCCCGCCGCCTGAACTTGATGCAAGAGAAAACCGGATATGATCTTTACCGACGATATCTGAAAATGCGATACGCGCATTTTTAATGGCGAAACGTGGTTCAGGATTGCCGGGGCCAAATGGCGCGAGCCTTGATATTTCCTCTGCCAGTTCCACGGTGGCACCACGAATTGACAACGCGCCTTCGAGCCTCAGGTCCGGGCTGACCGCCCCGCCGCCGCTTTGTTGAGCGACACGTTCATCAAGGAACGCACGAAAGTCATCAAGACCATCTGTCGCAACCGAGAATCCTCCAGCCATGGCATGCCCACCGCCCTTGATCAGCAAGCCTTTTTGTCTGGCGGCAATGATTGCGGCACCAAGGTCCACGCCGATCACGGAACGCCCGGACCCGGTCCCTTCTGCACCGTTCAAGGCAATGACGCAGGCAGGGCGACTAAATCGCTCTACAAGACGGCTTGCGACAATCCCAACAACGCCCGGGTGCCAGCCTTCGTCGGCGACGACCACAACCGAACCAAGTTGCTCCATGGCTTCAACTTGTTGCAACGCGCCTTCGAATACAGCGGCTTCGATGTCGCGGCGCTCGCCATTCAGGATATCCAGACGTGTCGCGATTGCAGCCGCCTTGGCCGCATCCTCAGTTCGTAAAAGGTCTGCACCCAGCCCAGCTTCACCGATGCGCCCGCCGGCATTGATTCTCGGTCCCAGCACAAAGCCCAGATGATAGGCTTCGGGGGCTGCGTTCATCCCTGCCACATCGGCTAGCGCGCGCAACCCTGTATTCTCGCGCTTGGCCATGACCTTAAGGCCTTGAACCACGAATGCCCGGTTAATGCCTTCCAGTTTCATCACATCACAAACAGTGCCAAGCGCCACGAGATCAAGCCATCTTGTGAGCACAGGCTCTGGACGGCCATCGCCCCAAAAACCGCGCTGGCGTAGGGTTCTGTTTGTCGCAATCGCCAGCATAAATGCCAGGCCAGCCGTGCAGAGATGGCCATATACCCGGTCTTCATCCATCCGGTTCGGGTTAACCAGGGCATAAACCTCTGGTAACTGGGTTTCAGCCTCGTGATGATCGATCACGATGATCTCAAGGCCCAAATCTTTCCCAGCCTTCAAGGATTCAAATGCCGTCGTGCCGCAATCGAGCGTCAGAACAACCTTGGCCCCTTGATCTGTAAGCGTCTTCATCGCGGTTGCAGAGGGCCCATAGCCCTCTTTGATCCGATCCGGAATATAAACGATGGGGTCTTCGCCGCACGCCCTTAGGAAGCGGGTCAGAACGGCGGATGATGTAGCACCATCCACATCGTAATCCGCAAAAATTGCGATCTTCTCTTTGGCCTGAACGGCATCCGCAAGCCGTTCGGCGGCTTTGTCCATATCAACAAATCGACTGGGATCTGGGAGCAAATCTTTTAGCGTGGGCGAGAGAAATTTTTCGGCATCATCGATACCAATGCCGCGCCCCGCAAGAACACGCGCAATGATATCAGGTAAGCCTAAAGCCTGCGACATAGCGAGCGCCGCGCGCTCGTCCGTATCACGCATCACCCATTTTCGACCCAATACTGATTGCTCAACGCCAGCAAAGGCCGGTTTTGAACTTTCATTCATGATGCAGGATCAGCCGACCGGTGGTCGGCGTGTAAAGTCATGATTAGCCTCGATCACTCGGTATGTGCCGGTCAATGAACGGACAACAAGAGATTGACTGATTGCGCCACCCGTCATGCTACGAATTCCATTTAACATAGGTCCGTAAGTCACTCCAGTAGCTGCAAAAGTTACACTTCCACTCGCCATGTCTTGTTCCGTATACACTCTGTCGAAATCTTCGATACCAACATCATGCGCAATCTTTCGATCCTCGTCGCGTCGGGCAAACAAGCGTCCCTGCATTTGACCGCCAAAGCCACGGAGGCCCGCTGCTGCCAATACCCCTTGTGGCGCACCACCGATGCCCAAATACATATCAACACCGCCCTCAGGCAACGCTGCGGCCAAAGCCCCTGCTACGTCTCCACCGAGGATCAACCGAACCCGCGCCCCTGCTTCGCGGACCTTTTCCAGCAACGCATTGTGTCTGGGCCGATCGAGCATACAAACCACCAGATCAGACACCGGGACGGACTTGGCGTCTGCCAATGCCTGGAGATTTTCACCGGGGCTTCGGTCGATGTCGATCAACCCCAAAGGCAACCCGGGGCCGACCGCGATCTTATCCATATAGATGTCTGGGACCTTGAGGAACGCCCCACCCTCAACCATGGCGGCGGTTGACGTTGCATTCGGGCCACCACGGGCGACAATACTGGCACCTTCCAGTGCAACAATAGCGACATCAACGTCTGGTCCTGACCCCGTGCCAACGTTTTCATTCAAAAAGAACTTATCAGCCTCACCTTCCCGGCCCTCACCGACACAAATCGTACCATTAATTGCCAGGCTTCCGAGCAACTCGTGCGCCGCACTAATCGCCGCCAAATCCGCTTGCATATGATCACCCGACCCCATGTGCCGCCAAGCGGCCAATGCAGCGGCTTCAGTGACGCGCACCAATTCCAGGGACAGATTTCGATCTTTTGCAGCGGGTTCAGACATAATAACAATTTGCCACTATCAAGGTTTTAAGACACGCCCATCAGGTATTCTTAAGTGAAGAACCCTTGAGACGCTAAATTTGATGCTATACCGGGAATTCAGCCAATACCATGGCGAATAATCTGGGACAGAAACCTAGAATTCTTCGATTCTGATAACCACCGGAGGCTCAACGACGGCGCCATTATTGCTGATTTGCTCAATCGCGCGCCGCATTGAGGCTTCATCTGTTTCATGCAACGTCATGACGACGGGGACAATCTGATTGGGGTCGCGTGATCGTTGTAAAACCGATTCCATGGAAACGTTATGATCGGTCAAAGCCTGCGTGATATTTGCCAGCACCCCTGACTCGTCGACCACATTAAAGCGCACATAGTATGCCCCTTTATGGTGATCCATAACACGCGTCGGCATATCAGCGAGTTCCGTTGCCGGAATACCAAACAGCGGCACACGATGACCGCGCGCGATATCGATTACATCCGCGACAACAGCTGATGCCGTCGGACCACCTCCGGCGCCGCGGCCTTCATGAAGAACAGAGTCAACATAGTCCCCGTCTGCGACGACAGCATTGAAGGAACCTTCGACATGCGCGATGGACGCTGACACTGGAACCATACAAGCGTGCACGCGTTGCTCAATTTCATCGCCATCCTTTGATGCAATGCCGAGCAATTTTATACCAAAACCGAGTTCCTTCGCGAACTCGATATCAATGGGCGCAATTTCACGTATGCCTTCAACATGCACGCCGTCAAAGTCCACCTTGGTGCCGAATGAAATTGCAGAAAGAATGGCTAATTTATGCGCAGTATCGATGCCGTCGACGTCAAAAGTCGGATCGGCCTCGGCATAGCCAAGTTTTTGTGCTTCCAACAAAACATCATCAAATGTACGACCTGTGTCGCGCATCTCTGTCAGGATATAGTTACAGGTCCCGTTCAAAATTCCATAGACCCGGGAAATTCGGTTTCCTGAAAGCCCTTCCCGTAATGCTTTTAGAATGGGAATGCCGCCCGCAACGGCCGCCTCACAGTAAATCGCTGACCCCGTTTTCTCGGCGATTTCGGCCAGCGCAGTGCCGTGATGAGCAATCAGCGCCTTGTTGGCTGTGACGATGTGCTTTCCTGCTGCAAGTGCCTTCTCGGCAAGGGCCTTAGCAATGCCATCTGACCCACCAATGAGTTCAATAATCAAATCAATATCATCGGCATCAGCCATTTCAACCGAGTCGTCATACCAACGATAAGACGATATATCGATGCCGCGGTCCAAAGACCGGGAACGCGCGGAAACCGCGACAATTTCAATCGGGCGTCCTGCGCGTTGAGCAAGCAACTCTTTATGCTCTTCAAGTAGCTGAACAGTGCTAACCCCAACCGTTCCTAGCCCTGCGATACCGATGCGAAGTGCGTTCATAACGCGTCCTTTATATTACTGGGGTGCGTCGGCATTGACACCGTGCGCACGTAGAAAATTCTTAATGTTTCGAAGGGCTTGGCGGATACGCTGTCCGTTTTCGACAAGGCCAATCCGCACAAAATCATCACCATGTTCACCAAAGCCCAAGCCCGGTGCAACCGCGACATCTGCCTCACTTAGCAGAAGCTTAGAAAATTCAATAGATCCCATATCTTTAAATGCCGGCGGAATGGGTGCCCAGGCGAACATGGTTGCGGGGGGCGAAGGCACATCCCAACCACAAGCACGCAGGCCGTCGATCAAAATGTCCCGGCGTTCTTTATAGATACCGCGGAATTCATCGATGCAATCCTGCGGCCCATTAAGTGCCGTCGCGGCCGCGACCTGGATCGGCGTAAATGCCCCATAATCCAGATAGGATTTAACCCGCGCCAGCGCAGCAATAAGCTTTTCGTTACCGACCGCGAAGCCAATGCGCCAACCCGGCATGGAGTATGTCTTACTCATCGACGTGAACTCGACCGCAACATCCCAGGCCTGCGGCAGCTCGAGGATCGACGGCGGCGGGTTATCGTCAAAATAGATTTCCGCGTACGCCAGATCGGAGAGCACATAAATCCCATGGAACTTACAGAAATCCACGACTTCGGCATAGAAATCAAGGGTTGCAAGCTCAGCTGTCGGGTTGTTGGGGTAGTTCAAAACAACCGCTGTGGGCTTTGGCACACTATGCTGAACAGCACGGTCTAGGGCTGCCATAAATTCTGGTCCAGGCTTCACCGGGATCGAACGTGCGGCGGCACCGGCAATGATGAACCCAAACTGATGGATCGGATAACTCGGATTAGGCACCAAGATGACGTCGCCTGGGCTTGTGATTGCCTGTGAAAGGTTCGCCAGACCCTCCTTGGACCCAAGCGTAACAATCGCTTGCGTCTCTGGATCGACGGACACACCGAAACGCCGTTCGTAATACCCGGAAATCGCTTTCCTTAAGCCCGGAATACCCCTGGAATTTGAATATCGATGGGTCTTTGGATTGTCGATGGTTTCTTTGAGTTTCTCGACAATATGCGCAGGCGTCGGTAGGTCAGGATTACCCATACCAAAATCAATGATATCGGCACCATTCGCACGCGCCTTGGCCTTCATGTCATTTACCTCGGCAAAGACATAAGGTGGCAGCCGTCTAATCTTGTAAAAATCTCTATCCATAGGCGCCTTACATCACAGATAGGGCCGTCTCAGACAAGTCCGAATTGATTACGGCTTTAGTTGGATAGATAAATTTCGGTACGGCGATTGCCCGCTTCGCCAGATGGCATGACTTCCAGGAACACAGGATGATTATCGCCAACGGCTGCAGTCAGGATCATATCAGATGAAATGCCCATGCGCTTAAGCTCAGAGGCAACCTGATTCGCACGTTTTACCGAAACATTGAAATTCGTCTGCTTGTGACGCGACGGATCCATATTCTTTGTGCGCGCGCTCGCATGTCCAACCACGCGGACAACACCACCCTTTTGACGCTGAATACGTGCCACATCAGCTAGAATCTTACGATCTGTCGCATCCAGACCCGACGATCCGTTTTTAAACAAGATTGTCGCGACCTTTGTTGACGAAGACGGCAACGGCAATGCGCCATTGTTACTTACAGGCCCTTGAATAAGCGATGCCAGTTGAGGATTACCGGCTTGAAGCTGGAACCCCTGAGACGATACAGACGATGTCTGAATACCACCCGATGAAATGATAACGGTTTGCTGCGCTTGGCCACCTGAAATCAGGTCGGTCGGCAGCAATGAGCCTTGATCTGCGGCGCGTGCCTGAATTTCAGCGAGTTGCTGTGCCAACCGGTCACGCATGCCTGGATCAACGCCATAAGATGGATCAGGTGCCGCTGCTGCGGCCGTCGCAGTTGGTGATGGCGCTGTTGGTGCGGGCGCTGGGGCTGCTGCTGTTGGTGCAGGTGCTGGCGCCGGAGCGGGTGCCGCTGGTGCAGGTGTTGCTGCAGCCGTAGCAACCGGCGTTGCCGGCTGAGGCGCAGGAGCAACCTGTTGTGCCGTTACCTGTGGTGCTGCTGGTGCAGCATCCTCGGCGTACAATGAATTCTGCGCACCATCGCCTTGACGTTGAACGCTATCGGCATATTTACGTCCGGCAGTATCAGCAGACAACCCAGCCTGAGCATTTTTCCGCTGCGACATCTGGTCATCAACGCGCGAGAGATTCGGCGTCGCGCCATCAGCACCTGGAGGCGGCGCACCACGATTGCTTTGCAACGTATTGCCGTCGGCATCCTTTTCCGCAGTCTCATCATTACCGGTCACAAAGTCAGACGTACTTTTGTACCATTCTACCGGATTGATCGCGTCCGGAACCTTTGAGCATGCACTGACAAGCATCACACTGCTCAACACAGTCGCCAGACCCAAATATTTTTGTTGATGGAAAAAGTTCCCAGTTTTCAGCGTCATCTTCTTCGCGCCCATGATTTCCTCGTCGTTCCCTGCTTATAGCAGTTGCTCAAACGGCTGTTAAAAAAGCCTGTTAATTAGTCTATCCGCTATTGAAACCGTATTCGTCAAATCTCGCAAGATTTTACATTGCCCGCAAAGCGTTAAATGTTTACAAACACCGAAATTATATTGCGCCGCACAAAACGTTGATATGAGACCCAATACAGTCTCATACCTCAAGTACGGTGCGATTATAACCGCGAATACGTGGTGGGTACCACGTTTATTATATATTTCAAAGGTTTCCGAGAGGTGTTGACGAATGAATAAACAGGCAAAACAGGACATGGACGAGATTGACGAGACACAAATCTCCGAAACGATGGCCGATATTGCTGAGCGTTCACAGCGCCTGGTACAGGATTTCCTGAGCAAAAATACCCAACCCGGTAGTGGCTCTGTTGGCATTGACGACCCCATGAACATCGGTAACGCGTTCATGGAAATGACCACAAAGATGATGACCAATCCGCACAAGATGGTCGAAGCCAATATGAACCTGTGGCAGGACTACATGAAGCTTTGGCAAAATACCGCCAGCCGCATGATGGGACAGGACCAGGAACCTGTTGTTCAACCTGAGCGCGATGATCGCCGCTTTAAGGGTGAGGCATGGGAATCAGAAGTATTTGATTTTATTAAGCAATCTTACCTGCTGACGTCCAATTGGATGGAATCAACGGTGAGTGACGTCGAAGGCCTCGATGAAAAAACGCACAAAAAAGTCGAGTTTTTCACCAAGCAATATGTTGACGCACTTTCGCCGACAAATTTTGTCATGACGAACCCCGAAGTTCTTAAGGCAACCATGGATAGCCGTGGCGAGAATCTCGTCAACGGGTTGCGCAATTTGCTGGAAGATATGGAAAGCGGGGACGGCAAGCTCAAGATCAAGATGACTGACGCCGACGCCTTTGAAGTTGGCAAAAACGTCGCGACGACACCCGGAAAGGTGGTTTATCGCAACGATCTGATGGAATTGATCCAGTACACGCCGACGACCGAGAAAGTTTCAAAAACGCCATTGCTGATCTGCCCACCCTGGATCAACAAGTTCTACATTCTCGATTTGCGGGAAAAGAACTCATATATCAAATGGGCTGTTGAACAAGGCAACACTGTTTTCGTGATCTCCTGGGTCAATCCAGATCGTAAACTCGCGATGAAGACTTTTGGCGACTACATGCACGAAGGTCCGATTGCGGCGATTGACGCTATCAAGAAAGCAACTGGCGAAGATAAAGTGAACGCTGTCGGGTACTGCATTGGTGGTACGCTGTTGGCGACGTCGCTGGCTTATATGGCGGCAAAGAAAATCGACAGTGTGAAGTCTGCAACTTTCTTTACGACCATGGTTGATTTCGAAGAAGCCGGTGATTTGGGCGTCTTTATCGATGAGACATCGCTGTCCAACCTCGAAGAGAAAATGAACGAGCGCGGATATCTTGAAGGCAATGAGATGGCCTCGACGTTCAATATGATGAAGTCCAATGATCTGATCTGGTCCTTTGTCGTGAACAATTATCTGCTTGGCAAAGACCCCTTCCCGTTCGATCTGCTTTACTGGAATTCAGATTCAACGCGTATGCCAGCAGCAATGCACAGTTTCTATCTCCGCAATATGTACCTGGACAACAAACTGGTTGAGCCGGGCGGCATTGAGATTGACGGTGTGAAGCTTGATCTTCGTAAAATCAATGTGCCGACGTACATTATTTCGACACGTGAGGATCACATTGCACCTTGGAAGCCTACCTATAAAGCCACTCAGCTTTACAAAGGCGACATTCGCTTTGTGTTGTCTGCGTCTGGCCACATCGCAGGAGTGGTCAATCCACCTGCCGCAGGCAAATACTGCTATTGGACCAACGACAAGACCCCTGCCGATCCGGAGCAATGGCTTGCTGGTGCTGAACAGCACGAGGGATCGTGGTGGACGGATTGGGACAAGTGGGTCAAAAAGCAGAGCGGCAAGGCCATGACGGATGCACGTGAACCTGGAGACGGCAAGCTCAAAGTGCTTTGCGATGCACCAGGCACCTATGTTTCCATGAAAGCTGAAGACTGATCGGCCTTGGCGTGCCCTCTCCTGTGGGAGAGGGCATTCACATAGACCCGCGAATGATTTTCGTGAGGGTTTCTACGCCTCGGACTATATCGCGCTCTTCAACGCCAGCGTACCCAAGTACCAGTCCGTTTCGGTCGGCTTTACCGATATAAAACTCACTTAACGGAAAAAGCGTTAATTTTCGTTTTGCGGCTTGTTCGGCGATATCGGCGTCAACAAGTCCCGTGCCTGGCTTTATCAACGCAACAATGTGCATGCCGGCCTCATCTGGCGCGATCTCTAGAACGTCGTCGAGATGCAAATGAATAGCGTCCAGGAGCGTTTGTTGGCGGTCGGCATAAAGCGTGCGCATGCGCCGGATATGTTGCGCGAAATGTCCGCTTTCGATGAATTCAGTCAATACTGGCTGCATGGCAATGGCCGTTTGATCATCAAGCGAGCGACGGATGTCCATCATAGGCTTGCTCAATCCTTTAGGCACAACCATGTAGCCCAAGCGGACAGCGGGAAACATGACCTTTGAAAACGTCCCGACATAAATCACACGACCTTTGGTATCGAGACCCTGCAACGCCGAAAGCGGACGACCTGCATAGCGGTATTCACTGTCATAATCGTCTTCTAGAATCCAAGCGTTGTTCTCCGCTGCCCATTCAAGCAATTCAAGGCGGCGGGGCAGACTCATAACCACTCCTAACGGATATTGATGCGACGGCGTTACAACGGCCATTCGGGCATCGGGCACCTGACGCACCCCCTCCCCGACAATAAGTCCCTGCGCATCTATCGGGAGGGGCACAAGCTCAGCCCCAGCAGCAGTGAGCACGCCTTTGATGCCCGCGTAACCAGGGTCTTCAATCCAGACTTTGTCTTTTGGATTCAAAAGTGCGCGCGCCACAAGATCAATCGCCTGCTGCGCACCCGCGGTAATAATCACTTGATCCGCATCGCACACCAGGCCGCGTACCGCACAAAGATAGTCCGCGATTGCGGTGCGGAGAGGCCCGTATCCGCCCGGCTCACCATAAGAAACCAGAGACCGCGGCGGGTTACGCCAAAACTTTGCAATCATCCGACTCCAGTAATTCCAGGGGAACCGGTCAATCTCGGGCATCCCAGGACGAAACGCGTGTCCGGACACATCGCGCCGAACCCGCGGCTTTGAATGAAGCAGCGCATGACCATTCTCGGAGAGCACGTCAGCTGGGTTAAGGTGCAGATCATCGCGCGGCGTTGACGAAGACCGGGCAGCCAAAACGTCCTCTGGCAGAATACGCGACACCTGCGTGCCGGAACCGATCTGCCCTTCGGTATATCCTTCTGCAAAAAGTTGATCAAAGGCCGACAGCACAGTGTTTCTTGAGACCCTGAGTTCCTCTGCCAAAGCACGTGTCGACGGCAAACGGCGACCTGGCGACAAGCGACCACCGAGGATCGCGTCGCGTATCTGATCATAAATCTGACGATGCATCGGCACGGTACTTTGCCGGTCAACAGAAACCATCAGCAAGGGCGCGCGATCAGCGGCTTGTGGCATTACTTCCTCCAAGTGGTCCCTTTATATTCGTGAAAACGGTACTTTTGAAAAGGCCAATTCATGTTATGAAAACAATATATCTACGAATGGAGTTGTACTGATGAGCGTAACGATCCGCCCAATTCAAAAAACTGACCAAGCCCGCTGGAAAGAACTCTGGAAAGGCTATCGCACGTTTTACAAATATCCGGATGATGCGGATCAGGCGCAGGCTTTGTGGGAACGTTTGATGACGGAGGGTAGCGGCGTGCATGGCCTCGCTGCCGAGGATGAAAATGGCCTTATGGTCGGGTTCACTCATTATCTTTTTCATGCAACGACAGGCGACGTTCGTGACAAATGCTATTTGCAGGATTTGTATGTTGATCCTGATTTGCGTGTCGCCGGATCTGGTCGTGCCTTGATTGAGGCCGTGTACGAAAAAGGCGACGAGGCAAATGTCTGCGAGGTTTATTGGATGACACAGGAATTCAATAGTGTCGCACGCGTGTTGTATGACCGAGTCGGCCAGCAGACACCGTTCATCAAATATCGTCGTCCGGTTTAGTTGTACAATCCCCTCACCTGCCGCGTTGACTTCGTCCGAAGGAGAGTCACCTCTTTCCTCTAAACCGTCATCCCCGCGGACGCGGGGACCCAGTTCTAAACTCATTTGCAGCTAGGTTCCCGCCTTCGCGGGAATGACGATATGTAAATACGGATATCAAGTTCGGGGCGACGGTGATAGGAAAAGAAGAACGCACCTAAAGCGTTTTGAGAAGTGCTTCGGCAGCTTGCCTTGGCGAATTATCGCCTGCGAGTGCGCTCTCAACAGCCTCAGAAAGAGAATCACCTTGCGTTATTCTCTGACGGAGCAAGTCCTCAGCCGTTTTTACGATACGCGTTTCAAGGATACGGCGTCGACGAATAATACGTTCGCCGCTTTCGGATAAATGCACGCGGTGACGGTCAAGCGCATCTATGAGTTCATCGATACCTAGGCTGGTCTCCGCACTGGTCCTGAGAACGGGCACTTCCCAGCCATGATGGTTTCTGGCCGTTGTGCCCAAATGAAGCATGGATTTGAGATCAGCAACCGTGCGACTGGATTCCTCTTTGTCACATTTGGAGACAACGTGAATATCAGCGATTTCAAGCACACCGGCCTTGATCGCCTGTATCCCATCACCAAGACCTGGTGCTGATACAACCAGAACCGTCTCTGCGGCGCCTGCAATATCAACTTCGTCCTGTCCAACGCCAACAGTTTCAATCAGAACGACATCAAACCCGGCAGCATCAAGTATATCAACGGTGTCCATGGCAGCCCGCGCCAATCCACCTAATGCGCCCCGTGTCGCCAGAGAGCGAATAAACACGCCATCATCCGTCGCTAGGTCACTCATTCGAACACGATCACCAAGGATGGCGCCGCCTGAGTAAGGGCTCGACGGATCAACCGCAACAATACCAACCGTGCGGCCATCAGCGCGAAACCGCTTGGCCATTGCGTGAACCAGTGTCGACTTTCCCGAGCCCGGCACACCCGTCAAACCAATGACATGCGCACGCCCCGCGTTCTTGTATACGTCAGCCATGATATCGGCGACATCGCCGGGGCGTCCCTCTGCACGAGACATAAGCCGGGCAATCGCGCGGGTCTCACCAGCCAGCACACGAGACAGGATGTCATCATTTCCATCCATTCTCAGGTTCTCTCCATCCAGTTCATCAAAGCCGCATTTACCTGGTCCGGCTGTTCCAGAGTGGGTAAATGCCCGCTGTGCGGAATTTTTACAAGGTCAGCGCCCGGAATACCCGCTGCCATTTCATCATGAAGTGGCGGCGGCGTCAGTGCATCCTCTGCACCACATAGAACCAGCGTCGGACATTTGATTTCCGGCAATAACGCGAGACTGTCGGCGCGTGATATTATTGCTGTTTGCTGCCGCATATAGGCATCAGAACCCACATTCAGTGCCGATTTCCGTATCGTCAACATAATAGCCGCGTCATCAAGGCGGGACGGATGCACGAAGTGCTGGAAATGTTCGGCGATGACGGTTTCGAAGGCACCATCCCTAACGCGTTCGATCAATGCGCGCCGTTTTTCAATTCTGTCCGGCATATCTGCACGCGCCGAGGTGTCGAGCAACGCCAGCCTTTCGACCCGGTCTGGCACCTGTCGCATGATCTCAAGGGCGCAATATCCGCCCATCGAAAGACCGGCAACGGCAAAGCGCTCAGGCATTTCGGCAATGGCTCGAGCGGCCATACCGCTTATCGTGTCGTCCTGGGTCATGTCTGCAACAACGCAGTTATACTGCCCAGAGAGCGCCTCAATTTGATGGGCCCACAGCGCGTCATCGCACAACAATCCCGGTAAAAGTAGCAAATTAGATTTCATAAAATTATCTCAAAATCATTAGCAACACTCTCATGAAGAGCATATTTTTGACTTATTTTCGCCTTATTGTAGTTCCTCAATTGAGTTGTGTCCGTTCAGAAAAACTTAACAAAAAAGGAACTATGAAATGCCAATATCAGAACGAGTAGCAGCCAATCTCCCCGTTACGATTAAGACACAGAGTTATACTCTTTTACCAGACGATTTTGGTCGTGAAATACAATTTGAAAATACAACAGCCTTAACCGCGAACCTGCCACCAGTTACAGAGGCAGGAAATGGATACAATGTTATCATTCGCAATGTAGGCTCTGGATCACTTACGATCCAACCAGCACTTTCCGAGAGCATTGATGGGGCGTCTTCCGCCTCAGTCGCAGTTGATGCATGGCAGTGGATCCGATCAGACGGCACTGAATGGAAATCAATTTCGAGCTCTGGTGGTGGCGGAGGTTCTGGAAGTGGTGGACTACAATCCATTCAGACCTTCACATCAAGCGGCACCTGGACGAAACCAGCTGGCATTACCAAAGTCAAAGTTACCGTTGCTGGAGCCGGTGGTGGTGGTGGGAATTGCAATGGCACCATTTCTTCTGATGATGCACCGAGCGGGGGCGGCAGTGGAGGAGTGACCATAGAACTAATAGATGTAACATCAATTTCATCTGAAAGTGTCACTATTGGAGTTGGTGGAGCTGGTGCAACAACGGGGGGCGGTACTGGAACGACGGGCGGCACAAGTTCTTTTGGCGCTCATTGCTCTGCAACGGGAGGGACCGGCGGCGGAGGTGGAACATTGAATTCTGGAATTGGTATTCCCGGTGCCGGCGGTGCTGGCACAGGCGGAGATATAAACTTTGTAGGTAATACTGGATTGCCAGGAAACCAAATCCAAAATACGGGCGGTGGCGGTGGCGGTTCAATCTTTGGAGGCGCACCAGTTCCAACGATTAATGAAATCGGTACACCAGAAACAGGCACATCAGGCACAACGCCTGGCGCAGGCGGTTCCGCAGGATATCAAGATGGTGGTTCTGGCAATAGCAATGGTGGTGACGGTGCAGACGGAATCATCATTGTCGAAGAATACAGCTAAATAACACCTCAAATCATTCTGAGTAACAGGGTGGCCGGTTCTAATAAAAGAACTGGCCGCTTTGTTCGTATTTAATTCAGAATTTTCCACGTCGGGTATTTCACTTCAAAGCATAGAACACGGCGTCATGATTGATTTCTCCGTTATTCTGTCGAAACTTGGAAAAGCCCGGAAGTTATTGACTTAATCGGCGAAAAACATACACTCTGCCCGCCTGACAACAATATTGACGAGATGCATCATTTAGGGCCCCAAGCGCACAAGCGCCATTGCAACGGCATCTCAGGAAAAATGCTCCCATATGAAATTTACCGATCTCGGTCTTAACGACGAACTCCTACGTGCTGTGCATGAAGCCGGTTACGAGGAACCCACCCCTATTCAAGCCCAAGCCATCCCTGTTGTCCTGATGGGACGCGATGTACTTGGCTGCGCGCAGACAGGAACTGGCAAGACGGCCTCGTTCACACTGCCCATGATGGAAATACTTGCATCCGGACGTGCAAAATCACGCATGCCCCGATCGTTAATCCTGGAACCGACGCGCGAACTCGCAGCGCAGGTTGCGGATAATTTCGACACCTACGGAAAATACCAGAAGCTCACCAAGGCTCTCCTCATTGGCGGCTCGTCTATGGAGGAGCAACTCAAGGTCCTCAACCGTGGCGCTGACGTACTGATCGCGACACCGGGCCGTCTGCTCGATGTATTTGAGCGTGGCCACCTTTTGATGACCGATGTGAAAGTACTGGTTATTGACGAGGCTGACCGGATGCTCGATATGGGCTTTATTCCGGATGTTGAGAAAATTGTTAGCTTGTTATCTCCGATGCGGACGACATTGCTGTTCTCGGCAACAATGCCAAAAGAGATCAAACGCCTTGCCGATAAGTTCTTGTCGAACCCGAAAGAGATCACAGTATCAAAACCGGCATCGACTGCCGATACAATTACCCAGGCACTGATCAAGCTTCGTGCACCATCCAAAGCCCCCGGCGCTGCGCAAAAGGTCAAACGTGATCGACTTCGCACGCTTATCGCCGAACAGGATGAGCTTACGAACGCATTGGTATTCTGCAATCGAAAGCGCGACGTCGACGTTGTGTATCGCTCCCTTGAAAAGCACGGCCTGAGCGCGGCCCGGCTTCATGGCGACATGGTGCAGTCCGTGCGTATGGATACTTTGGATAAATTCAAGAATAACGAAGTCAAGATTCTCGTTTGCTCTGATGTTGCTGCACGCGGCCTCGATATCTCAACCGTGAGCCATGTATTCAACTTTGACATTCCGACCCATGCTGAAGATTACGTCCATCGTATCGGCCGTACGGGTCGTGCTGGTCGTTCAGGCCGCGCGTTTACATTTGTCATGCCTGAAGATCGCAAATATCTGGATCAGGTTGAAAAATTGATTGGTAAGCCAATTCCATTGCTTGGCGACGTTGTGTCATCTGAGACACCAAATGAAGAAGATAAAGACGCAAAAACCGACACACCAGAACCCCCTGCCGAAACAAAGGTAGAGGATGGCAATGACGAGGCTGAAAAGCCAAAGCGTAGCCGCAGCCGAGGTGGTCGCGGACGTAAAAAATCCGACGCTGCGTCTGACGATAACTCAAACAATGAGAATGACCAAAAGGCCGACACCAAACCGGCCGAGGAAAAGAAGGCTGAGAAAAAGCCTGCACGGAAACCTTCATCCAAACCCAAGAGCAATGACAACGACGATATCGGTGCGTCGCCCTGGGGTGATAATATGCCAGCATTCCTGTCCAGGAGTGTCGAACTTCCAAAAGGCTAAAGAGGTTGCTTCATCATGAAAGCTGATATGCTTGGTGCTGCGCGCGCAGCGGCGACAATTGCATCTAACCTTCGCGTTGATCTGTACTCTGATACGAATTCAAGACCGACACCGGGAATGCGCAAAGCAATATCCGAAGCCGAGTGCGGCAACGAACAGGCCCTCGAAGATCCAACCACAAACACTTTGCAGGAACGTGTCGCAGAATTACTTGGCACCGAGTCGGCTGTTTTTCTACCGTCTGGCACCATGTGTAATGAAATTGCTTACCGCGTATGGGCGCGCCAGGGCGATGCCGTCGTCATGGACAAGACCGGGCACGCCCTGTTGTTTGAAACGGGTGGTCCAGCAGCGCTTTCAGGATTGATGATTACAACAATCGATGGCCCCGATGGGATTTTCACCGGCCAGCATGTCCGTGATGTCGCTTCTGGTGGTGGCCGTCATGCGCCCCGGCCCAAGATCGTTAATATCGAGAACACGTCGAACCTTGGTGGTGGCTGCATCTGGCCTATTGAGACCATTAAGGACGTTGCAGATACGGCGCACAGCATGGACATGATCGCGCACATGGACGGTGCCCGCTTGATGAATGCTGTCGTTGAAAGCGGCATTTCAGCGAGCACCTTTGCTTCGAACGTCGACAGCGTATGGATCGATTTTTCAAAAGGCCTCGGATGTCCTATCGGTGGTGTTTTGGCGGGCCCTGCTGACTTCATCGACGAAGCTTTTCGAATTAAGCATCAGTTCGGTGGTGCGTTACGCCAATCCGGGATGGTTACATCAGCCTGCCTGTATGCACTTGATCATCACGTAGACCGCCTTATCGATGATCATGAAAATGCCCGCGCTCTTCATGCTGGCTTGCGAGACATACCTGGCGTCACAGTGCAAAACGATGTTTGTCAGACCAATTTAGTGTTCTTTGATGTCGGCGGCACCAAGTTAAGCGCCCCGGCGGTCGCATCTGCATTGATCGAGCGTGGCATACGGATCGGTGCGCAGAATGAGACGAAGATGCGCGCGGTAATACACCTGGATGTAAGTGCCGAAGACATCTCGTCCACATTGACGGCTTTGCGGGAAATTCTCGCGTAGCCTACCGGAATAGCGACCTACCAGACTTTGGGTTTTTCGCCCTTCTCTTCCAACGCCTTGAATTTGTTTTGCAAATACCGCTGAAAATTCTGATCGGTGTAGGCACCGTCATTCACGAATTCAAACATTGAAAGAAAGTGAAACGGCTTAAAATAGCCCGGCATCCGCGCGACTTCGATCTCGCCCTTGGCAGCTTCTTCAGGTGTCGGCAGAAACACAATCGTCGGCGTAAAGTTCACACGCCAGCGTCTCGCCAAAGCGCGTTCTTCCAATGCCTTACCGTCGAGGTCTTCGACTTCGCGTGCGCCCCACAAATTCATCTGAACAACGGTGAAGTTCTCTTTGATGAAATCAGATATTTCCGGCTCAGCCAAATTGACGTTATGCATCTCTTTGCAATAAGGACATCCGCGTTGCTCGAAGATAACCGCGACACGCTTACCTTCCGCCGCAGCATCAGCGATATCCTCTTTAAGAATGAGAAAACTCTCAGAGAACCAGGGCTGCACATGCAGTCCGTCTTCATTAATGGTTGCTGCCATTGAAGAATAAGACGCAAATATGCCGATCGATATGACGGCTGCTGATACCAATCTTGTAAAGAACCTCATCGTCCGTCTCCCTGTTCTGATAAACACGTGAACATTTTAACCTGTTTTGCGAACTGACGCTAATGCTGACATTAAGGGGTGCGGACCGGGGACAATATCAATGTCCGGGGGGATGACACTTTAACGATATATCTCCGGCCCGCTGGGGTAACGTTTATGCGGCGTTATCGCAGGTCCAAGCCTTGCCCTTGAACGCGGTATCAACATCAACGTCAAATATATGGTTTGTATAGTTGCTCATGGTTTTCATGGCGACAGCAAGAATGACTTCCATAATGTGAATGTCTTCAAATCCAGCCCGAAGAAAATGATCCACGTCTTTCTGCTCAACTCGGCCGCGGTTTCGGACAATGCGCAACGTAAAGGTGACCAATGCCGCAAGCCGTGCGTCGTCGGGCATTTGCCCGGCTCGCAGCCTTGTCACCAATGCCTGATCAATACCTTCACGGGCGGCTAACGATGAATGTGCAGGCACACAGTACTCGCCGCCATTTGCAACACTGACCGCAAGCAATACAGCATGTTTCTCAGCGGACGAAAGGGAACTCATTTCAAATGCTTGCTGCATCCCGACGTAACCATGTAATGCGGCAGGCGTTCGCGCAAAAGTGCCAATCAAGTTTGGAACAAACCCGTATTTCTCGGAGACTTCTTGCAGTCGTATACGAGACTCATTTTCGGCTTCGTCAACGCTGAGGGGGGTAACTTTTAACATTCAATTTCCTGTTTATTTCAATGCATCCATTGTCACATCGACAACTTCGTACAAACTTTCTTCGTTTGCCTGGGCTTTTCCCATCACAAGAATACCGTTGAGACTGGATACCAGATAGCGCGCTAACATAAGCGAGTCATGCCTGGGCGAAATTGCCCCTTCACGCTTGCCACGGTCCACAAGCTTAAGAAACGCCTCTTCCATAATCTTCATGCCAACCGCGACACGCTCGCTAGCCTCTTCATCATGTAACGAGACTTCGACAGCGCAGTTGTTCAGATAACAGCCACGGCGACTTTCCGGATCTGCCATTCGCTGTACAGCGCGATCAAAAAGTGCACGGATCACTTTGTATGCGGGAGCATCCATGTGCGCTGCACCCGACACCTGCGCCGTCACGGTACGGATATAGTAATCGATGGTCGATAAGAACAAGTCGTGTTTGGAGCCAAAAGTCTCATAGAAACTGGACTTTGAAATTTCCATTGATTTTATGAGATCATTCAAAGATGCCGCCTTGAAGCCTTGGCTCCAAAACACATTCATGGCGCTGGATAGCGCTTCTTCGACATCAAACTCTTTGGGACGTCCCATCGTTTAAATTCCATATCAATTACGGATATGAGAATATGAGTTATGGACTGAACCGTCCAGTAACGAACCCGTGAGGAATGCGAAAACCCAAATCTATTAAATCAGATCAGATAAGACCGGCGAGAGGAGAAGATGGGTCCGCATACATCCGGCGCGGCATGCGACCTGCCAGATAAGCAAGTCGACCTGCTTTGACAGCGTGCTTCATTGCCTGTGCCATCTGGATCGGGTCTTTGGCTTCTGCAATAGCCGTATTCATCAACACGCCATCACACCCAAGTTCCATGGCTATCGTTGCATCCGACGCTGTACCGACCCCAGCATCTACGATCACAGGCACCTCGGTCTGTTCCACGATCAGTCTGATGTTTACCGGGTTCTGCAAACCAAGGCCTGACCCAATTGGCGCACCCAATGGCATGATGGCAACTGCCCCCGCCTCTTCCACGCGCTTACATAAAATCGGATCGTCAGAACAGTAGGCCATAACTTTGAAGCCCTCTTCGGTTAGCTTGGCCGTGGCCTCGATGGTTTCCGGCATCATTGGATAAAGCGTCCGCGCCTCACCAAGAATTTCCAGTTTCACCAGGTCCCAGCCGCCCGCTTCCCGTGCCAGGCGGAGCGTACGCACCGCGTCTTCTGTCGTGAAGCAACCTGCCGTATTCGGCAGATAGGTGTATTTCTTTGGATCGATTGAATCGACAAGTAGCGGCTGTGTCGGGTCAAGGACGTTTACGCGCCGCACAGCGACCGTGATCATATCAATATCAGCGGCAACACAAGCCTGACGATTGATTTCGTAATCTGCGTATTTTCCCGTCCCAATGATCAGGCGCGACCGAAACTTTTGTCCGGCGATAACTAAAGGATCATCCTCTTCAATCTCCGCAGCCTCGGGTGCGCCACCGCCGATAAAATGAACAATTTCCAGCTTGTCGCCATCACTCAAAGCCGTTTCAGCGTAAGTCGACTTCGGGACGATCTCGAGATTACGCTCAACCGCGACCTTCGTCGGGTCGAGACCAATGTCACGTAAAAGCCCGTCAACGCTAAGTGAGGCGTCAATTTCCCGTGTTTCACCGTTGATCGTAATGTTCATCTCTCGTCCTTATCCGCGTTTCTTAAGTATGCTCAGATGGCACACCACTTTCAACGCGGGAATTTGCGGGAAAACGTCCTGTTTCTCAAGGCACTCCGCGTGATATAAATGAAAGAATCGCATTTATTGCCAATCTCGGTCAGGAACCGTTACGACAATGACGACGAAGATAATGATTCTAAACGGCCCCAATCTAAATATGCTGGGGACACGCGAGCCGGAAATTTACGGCTCGGAGACGCTCGGCGACGTCGAGGCAACCTGCAAGCAGCGCGCCGAGCAACTGGGCGCAACTGTGGATTTTCGTCAGTCCAATGTCGAAGGTGAATTGGTCACGTGGATTCAGGAAGGCCGGACGACTGCCCAGGGTATCATTATCAATGCCGCTGCATATACGCACACGTCGGTCGCTATCCTGGATGCGTTGCATACTTGCGATATGCCAATCATTGAGGTTCATTTATCCAACATCCATCAACGCGAATCGTTTCGCCACAAATCCTATGTTTCACGCGTTGCTGACGCGATGATTTGCGGTCTTGGTTCGCACGGGTACGAATTAGCAATAGAAGCCGTGATGAGACGGCTCGACAGGGGAAAATAGAGTATGGCCAAGGATACAAAGTCCAGCTTGAAGGTTGACGAAAACCTGATCAAACAACTCGCCGGGTTGCTCGATGAGACCGGGCTAGGTGAGATTGAGATGCAAGAAGGCAACAGCAAGATCAGAGTGGCAAAGGGCGGTGTATCTGCGATGAGCTATGCGGCTGCGCCTGCACCATCTGCAGCGCCAGTTGCTGCTGCTCCTGCTGCAGCTCCTGTTGACGATGCGGCCGCGCACCCGGGTGCTATCAAATCCCCCATGGTTGGTGTCTGTTACTTATCTGCTGACCCCAAAAGCGATCCATTCTGCAATGAAGGCGACACTGTCAAAGAAGGTGACACGCTGCTGTTGATCGAAGCCATGAAAGTCTTCAACCCAATCACAGCAACAAAGTCTGGCACGGTGTCGCGTATCCTTGTCGAAGATGGCACGCCAGTCGAGTTTGGCGAGCCCTTGGTCATCATTGAGTGACAAGGACAATTTGAATGATTGAAAAAGTCCTCATCGCCAATCGCGGAGAAATCGCGCTTCGTATCATGCGTGCGTGCCGAGAAATGGGGATTAAATCCGTTGCGGTTCACTCCACAGCTGATGCAAACGCGATGCACGTCCGGCTTGCTGATGAAAGTGTCTGTATTGGCCCACCCGCCGCGCGCGATAGTTATCTCAGCACAGCGGCTATTCTGTCCGCGGCATCGATCACCGGCGCTGACGCAATCCATCCCGGTTATGGCTTTTTGTCTGAAAATGCCGACTTTGCAGAAATGGTTGGCGAACACGGCATAACTTTTATTGGCCCGACGCCTGAGCACATTCGGTTGATGGGCGATAAGATTGCCGCGAAGCAAGCCGCGCGTGATGTTGGTATTCCATGCGTCCCTGGCTCTGACGGCGAGGTGCATACGTTCGAAGATGCGGAAAGATGGGCTAAAGAGATCGGCTACCCGGTGTTAATCAAAGCTGCGGCTGGTGGTGGCGGACGCGGGATGAAAGTCGCCCGCTCTGAAGAAGAAATTCACGAAGCTTTTGATACCGCTCGGACCGAAGCCGAAGCCTCGTTTGGCAACGGTGCCGTTTATATGGAGCGGTATCTTGACCGTCCGCGACATATTGAAATCCAGGTTCTCGCGGACAACGAGGGCAATGTCGTCCACCTGGGTGAGCGGGATTGCTCATTACAGCGACGACACCAGAAGGTTCTGGAAGAATCCCCTTCCCCGGCGTTGAACGCCCAGGAACGTGAGAAGATTGGTGAAACCGTCGCTAATGCCATACGCAAACTTGGGTATTGTTCTGCCGGCACGGTTGAATTTCTTTACGAAAATGGGGAATTCTTCTTTATTGAAATGAACACTCGCCTTCAGGTGGAGCACCCAGTGACCGAGGCTGTAACTGGCGTCGATCTGGTTCGAGAGATGATACTTGTCGCATCCGGTTTGCCGCTTGACGTGAAACAAAGCGATATTCGCTTTAACGGCCATTCGATCGAATGCCGGATTAATGCTGAGGATCCATTCACATTTGCGCCCTGCCCCGGCACCGTAAATGAATACCACGCACCTGGCGGTTTAGGCGTCCGTGTCGACAGTGGATTATACTCTGGATACAAAGTGCCGCCGCACTACGACAGCATGATTGCAAAACTTATCGTGCATGGTCGTTCACGCGCAGAATGTCTGATGCGTTTGCGGGGTTCTCTGACTGAGTTTGTTATTGATGGAATCAAAACCACCGTGCCATTGCATCAGGAATTGATCATGAACAACGAATTCATCAATGGTGCTTATGATATCCACTGGCTCGAAGAATATCTGAAAAGAATTGAAGACGAAGGGGGCCGATGAGTAACAGAAGTTCAGATGACTTCGAACTCACCCCAGAACTCCTTTTGCGGGCCTACACCGTTGGTGTCTTTCCGATGGCTGAAAGCCGTGATGCTGACGCCATTTCGTGGATTGACCCTCGTGAACGGGGAATTCTGCCGCTCGACAACTTCCATATCCCAAGAAGCCTGAAGAAAACCGTTCGCAAAGGCCGGTTTGAAGTGCGGTGTAACAGTGACTTCCCTGCTGTGATTACTGAATGTGCAAAACGAACGCGCGGCCGACGCGAAACTTGGATCAATACGCAGATTGAAAATGCGGTTATTGAGCTGAACAGCATGGGATATGCCCACTCTGTAAAAACCTGGCTCGACGGCAAACTTGTTGGCGGCTTGTATGGTGTTGCGTTGGGAGGCGCTTTCTTTGGTGAAAGTATGTTCTCACGGGCAACGGACGCATCCAAAGTGGCCTTGGTTCATTTGGTTGCGAGACTACGTATAGGGCGTTTCAAGCTTTTGGATACGCAGTTTGTCACCGATCATTTACAGACATTCGGCGCGGTTGAAATGCCTGCACGCGATTTCCTGAAAAAGCTGGAAAATGCACTCGCCGTGCACTGCCTGTTCCCGGCAGATATTGATGACGAGACACTAACCGCTGAATTCGAAACCATGTTTTCCAAGCGTCCAAGCGCTTAGCACAACCAATCTTATCCTTCCCGGGACACCATTTCCAAAGCTTGATTGGCCGTGCGCAATGGATGTTTACGCTTCAGGGGCGAGTTCAGAAAGCGGTTCAAAGCCGCCGCCGCTGTGTGGGTCCACGTTGCATCCGGTGACAATGATATCTCCTCAACCAAGGCATGGGACAATTTTAGGATATGTGCCGCAACAATGTATTCAAACTGCCCATGGTCAAACGCGCCGTCTCGCATATCTGTCGCAAAAGTTAACGGATCATCCACTCGCCAGCTTTCCGCGTTATAATCCGGGTCAACAAATTTTCCATTTCGACCCAGAAAACATCCAATCTGCAGCAAACCTGCTGGCCAGAGGTCTGGAAAATCAGTGCATACATGATGAACGGCGTTCGCGAAGGTCAGTGCGTGCGTGAAATCAAGCCATCCAACATTGTTCTGCACGGGCCCTGAGGTGGCGAGAGAATAGCTCAAATCCATATGCAGCATTTGCCAGCTTGCAGCCTCAAGGAGCAATTCATAACAATGCAAATGATCATCACCCGACGCGGAAATTTCGTTCAGAACAGGTGCAACACCACCACGTTTCAAAACCTCAATGGATAGTGATCTTGTGCCATCTCCCGATGATTCGAGTGCTGGCGCATAAGCTTTGAATTCAGGAATAAGGTCCTCGCGGCTGGCATACACAAGGCTTCTAACCAACATCAAAAGCACAGGCTCAAGGACATCATTTCCTATTGCTTTAACAAACGACCGGGCTTTGACGACATAAATCAGGGAATGACCGAAGTCCTGATAATGGGCCAATGCCGCGCGCACGAGACTTTCATAAAAATCGTCGAAGCAGGCACCGGCGCTAAGAGCCCCACGAACATGCGCAATAGCCAATGCTTCGTCTTCATTCTCAATTGCCGCAACAAACGCTTCTGCGTTGAATTCACACGATTTTTGCGCATACGGGTAAATTTTTTGCCGCTGCGTATCCCAGGCATGATAGGCAACGATTTCTGTTACTGCCGTAAGCTTTCGCGCGTCATCGCCTTCATTGAGTTCATACATGTGAAGCCAATCAGCACTGACGGCGAGCGCATGGGTCATACCATATTCAAATCGTTCATAAGTATGATGAATAGTCGCCCGAATACTGTCGATTGGATCTCCGCCAGCTTTCATGATACGGGCAATCTCGCGCGCCATCTGATCATAGGCGTGATCGTCAAAGCTGTTCAAAAGGTCTTCTATCGACTGTTTTACAATGCTGTCTGTTGTGGGTTCAGAAACGTCGATATACACCCGTCCCGTTTCGATTTTCGCTGGATAACGTCGCAAGCGGTCCCCACCCACGAGCGTTGCGCCGTCTTCGAGATCAAATTTCCAGTTATGCCAGTTGCAGGTCAAAACACATCCATCGCTTAAAGTGCCTTCAGACAATGGATATCCCTCATGCGGGCAGCGGTTATTGCAGGCATAAACCTTTTCACCGCTCAGAAATATAGCGATCTGTTTCCCTTCATGCCTGACAACTTTGGGTTTCAACGACGAAAGTTCGCCAACACCGAGTACATCAATCCAGCTGGTTTGGTCATGTGTATCCATTCCGGGCCTCCAAACAACGAACGGCCGATTATTGTGGAATGAATGGGAAGAATTTTCGCCCATAAATTGCTTATGGGTATCGGGTCACGAAGGTTAGTTCGCGCCCTCGAGACGATCTTTGCAGTCAATCACCCAAACATCGTAGACAGGATGCTCAAGCGCATTGAGCGCCGGGCTTGATGCAAACATCCACCCGGCAAATGTCAGAATGGGGCTCTCGCCCGGACGTTGTTCGGCTATCTCAAGGAAAACAGTGCTTTCCGGGGTCTCTTCCGGGGGACGCTTGTCGCACTTTTGAACCTTAATCAATAACGTTCCAAATCGGACCGTACGGCCGACGCCCACTTCGATAGTCGAAACCCGGGCCGTAACTTTGTCCAATGTCTGAAGGACCGCTGTTCCGTGCGGTTCAGCATGAGCCGGAACTGCCAAGCAAACTGCTAGCACGCTTGCGAAAACAGTAGTGAGGATTGCTTTAATCACGTGTGGAATAGCCTCGTCTCAGGCAGTCTCAACTCACGATCCACCCGTCGCCAGGAAGATAATTTCGCCAACCTGATCCTCGAGGGACTTGAAGTCCTTTGTTCTGGTGATTTTGCCGCCATCCGGCAGATCTTCCTTGGCACCGCCGGGCTGAATGCTCACAAACTTTCCGCCAATAATACCGGAACTGCCAATACCAGCGACACTGTCGGTTGGGATTGCAACGTCCTCACGGATAGACATCGACACAACTGCATCGAAGGTCTTGGGGTCCAATTGCAAATCACTCACTGTGCCAACTTTGATACCATTGATCCGAACGTCACTGCCATTTGTCAGACCACCAACTTTAAGGAAAGCGGCTGAGACATTGTAGCCGACAACAGCCTTAACCTGAGCCGTATTGAGGGCAAATGTCAGGAAAATCACCGCAACGATAAGAACGACACCGCCCAGAATTGTTTCAACAGCATTTTGCTTCATCAGTTCTTTCCTTATCGTTTCGCCAATTCAGCCGTCACTGCGACGGTTTGTTGGCACGATTGGCTTTGCCCTCAGATATGATTAAATCGAGGAGTTCGCTGACCACAACCGCATCTTGTGTGAACGTAATCAGGCTTCCATCTTTTAATAGAGATTCTTCAGCGCCTGGCTCAAGTACAATGAACTTGGACCCAAACAATCCATCGGTGTGAATTGCGGCAGAACTGTCACTTGGCAATTCCAGGCCATCTTGCAGCCAAAACGTGACGACAGCACGAAAATCCTTGTTCAGCCACATCTTTTCGACAGAACCAACACGAACACCCGACAGATATACGGGATCACCCTCACCGAGGCCGTCAATTCGGTTAAAACTGGCTGAGACGCGTGTGCCTTCACTGGCTTCGGAGATGTCTTCGTGACCGCCATACATGAAGATCATGATGCCAAGGAAAACTGCAAAGACAACTGCGCCGACCGCAATTTCCTTTGTTTCAGTCTTCATTCCGGAGACCAAGCCTCGTAATCACCTGTGGCGCGGGCACGTTGACCACCCTTGAAATCATGCCCCTTTGGACGATACGCGTGTATGGTCCCTGTCATATTAGGTACATGGGGTTTCTGCCACGGTTTTGCTTTGGCCGCTTCATCGGTCAATGGCTCGGGCGTCATATGGTGAAGCCAGGCATGCCACTCTGGTGGCACTTTGGATGCCTCGGCATCACCTTTGAATAAAGTCCAGCGGCGCGGACGACCATGCAGTTTTGCACCGTTACGCGCTTCGAAATATCTGTTTCCGAACTCGTCGATGCCAACCTGACGTCCGTTCATCCATGTATATAATAGAGTACCAATGGTCATGCTGCCGAATATCCCTGCTGCTGCACGGGCCTGAACCTGTGCAGTAAAAATATGTCTTCGTGTAATATCGCACTAACCTCGAACGGCGGCAAGAGCACACAACATCCTGTTGCTCACCGCCCGACACAAAATCAATCGGTTGCCGGTTGGCGGAAGTTTGCGGACGAATCGTCATCGGAATTTCAGGTAGGTCATTTTAGGGATATCGTCGCCCCATTTTGCGCGTTTACGATGTTGCGCCTTATTTCACGCGGGTTTCACCACAAAGAAGAATTCAAAGGTTAATTTTTTGAAGCTGTTTCTTTGCTGGAGACACTACATTTTTTATAGTGTCATGGCCTTCAAGTTATCCCCAGAATTCTGCGAACCGTTTTCTGTCAACCCAAAATATTGCGTTTTTTTTACAGGTTAGGCACGAAATCTAGTTGAACCAAAAAACTAGATATGGCTAGATGTCGCCTGTTGCACCTGGGCAGACACGATATCTTGTGTTTCTAGCACAAAACAGCGTCGCGTGGCGAAAATCGCTGCAGAAGGGCAATAACGGGGGGCCGTCAAAGGTCCAATTTTTAATTTTGACTTGGCTACCCTTGTCATCTGTTTTTGGGGGAAAGATGCGTATTTCACGACACTACACGACCGAAGGTCAATCGCCTTACGATGCTTTAGAGTTCCGCTCGACCACGAGTGAGATCCGAAATCCTGATGGATCTATTGTATTCCGGCTTGAGGACATGGAAGTCCCTTCACGCTTCACCCAGGTTGCAAGCGATGTCCTCGCCCAGAAATATTTCCGTAAAGCAGGTATCCCCGCTGTCTTGAAAGCCTACGAGGAAAGCGCAGTACCATCATGGCTGTGGCGTAAAGTGCCTGACGAGAAGGCACTTGCGAAGCTACCAGAAGAAGAGCGGATGGTTGGCGAGACAAGTGCAAAGCAAGTCTTTGACCGCCTTGCCGGCACATGGACCTACTGGGGCTGGAAAGGCGGCTATTTCGATAGCGAAGAAGACGCACGGGTCTATTTTGACGAAATGCGCTTTATGCTCGCCAATCAGTCGGGCGCACCGAACTCCCCGCAGTGGTTCAATACCGGCCTGCATTGGGCGTATGGCGTAGATGGTCCTGCACAGGGTCACTCTTATGTTGATTTTGAGACCGGCAAACTGGTGACGTCTCAATCTGCCTACGAACACCCACAGCCACATGCCTGCTTCATTCAATCTGTCAGCGATGATTTGGTGAACGAAGGTGGGATCATGGACCTTTGGGTTCGCGAGGCACGTCTATTCAAGTACGGTTCCGGTACGGGGTCGAACTTCTCAGCGATCCGTGGTGATGGTGAGCCCCTCTCAGGCGGCGGCAAGTCCTCCGGTCTGATGAGCTTCCTCAAGATCGGTGATCGTGCAGCGGGTGCGATCAAATCAGGTGGCACGACACGCCGCGCAGCCAAAATGGTTGTTGTCGACGTTGATCACCCGGATGTTGAGAGCTTCGTAAACTGGAAAGTTGTTGAAGAGCAGAAAGTCGCGGCACTTGTTGCGGGCTCCAAACTTGCCAACAAGCACCTAAACGAAGTCATGGCAGCTTGCTGTGATGAAACGATTGAAGGTGACGCCAAGTACGATCCAAAACAAAACGCAGGCCTAAAAACAGCCATTAAGGCTGCTCGCAAATCAATGCTGCCTGAGAACTATGTCCAGCGCGTCATTCAGTTTGCCAAGCAAGGCTACACGTCTCTTGAGTTCAAAGAATACAACACAGACTGGGACTCAGATGCTTATGTAACTGTGGCGGGTCAAAATTCGAACAACTCTGTGCGTGTCACAAACAAGTTCCTGGAAACCGTCCTTGCCAATGGTGAATGGGATCTGATCCGTCGTAAGGACGGCAAAGTTGAGAAGCGTATTCACGCGGCCAAACTTTGGGACGACATTGGGTATTCCGCTTGGGCGTGTGCAGACCCTGGTATTCAATTCGATACCACAGTCAACGAGTGGCACACCTGCCCTGCTTCGGGCCGAATCAACGCGTCGAACCCGTGCTCTGAATATATGTTCCTTGATGACACTGCATGTAACCTCGCGTCACTTAACCTGATGAACTTCCGCTTTGAAGATGGATCGTTCGACGTGGCTGGCTTTACGCATGCGGTCACATTGTGGACGATCACTTTGGAAATTTCGGTGTTGATGGCACAGTTCCCGTCCAAAGAAATCGCTAAGCTCAGCTACCGTTACCGCACACTTGGTCTCGGTTATGCCAACATTGGTGGTTTCCTGATGGCATCGGGCATTCCTTATGACAGCGATGAAGGACGCGCTATTTGCGCTGGCATCACATCTCTTATGTGTGGTCAGTCTTACGCCACGTCTGCTGCAATGGCCGAGAGCCTGGGGGCGTTCCCGGGTTATGAGCCAAATGCCGAGCATATGCTTCGGGTCATTCGCAACCACCGTCGTGCTGCACATGGTATGAGCGATGGCTACGAAGGCTTGTCCATCAATCCTGTGCCATTCAAAGCAAGCGATTGCAAAGACACAGCCCTTTCAGAAGCAGC
>Ga0189287_100056_pt1 | contig 143186 bp, 131 predicted proteins | sample UW86minimetaG_FD_130319 | JGI IMG/M metagenome (GOLD analysis project Ga0189287, IMG submission 130319) | Marine microbial communities from the Costa Rica Dome - UW86 mini metaG | ecosystem: Environmental > Aquatic > Marine > Oceanic > Photic zone | place: Costa Rica: the Eastern Pacific...
AATAGGTATAGCCAAAAAAGACCATCATATAGCCGCCCTTGAAGGTCTTATCGGTGACGACTTCGCCTTTGTGGTTTACCAACTCAAACGGCCCGCCGACGGTTGGCCCGCTTGACGTTGTCTTGGCTGTGCCATCGCCACCCCGTTTCGCAAAATATTCCGACCCTACCAGGACGATAACAAATGCGACGACAACGATGCCGACAAGCGATATCAAAAGCTTGCCACCAGATTTGCGCTTTGGCGCAGGTGCAGCCGGTGCTGGCGCGCCATCTAGCAGATTGTCTGCTTTGGGTTCAGGCTCAACATTTGAGTTCTTATTGTCTGTTTTGTCGTCTGCCATCGTCGCCTCATCTAATCAGCGCATCGGAGCCTAATCATAGGAGAATGCGGCATTTCATCAAGACTTCCCGCACGAACCTGAACGTTGGCGTCCGGTGCCGTCTCGGCGTAAACTGCAATTATGAACGCAACGCCCCCTGCACGAAAACCTGAAGGTGAGCTCCGCCGTGGCTGGACCACGGGTGCGTGTGCTGCCGGTGCGGCGGCGGCGGCGTATCGGGCCATGCTGACACAGACCCTTCAAAAGACCGTGAGCATTCAATTACCTAAGGGCGAGACACCAGAATTTACCCTGGCGACGTGTGAACAAACCGCACATGGCTGGCGTGCCAGTATCATAAAAGATGCTGGCGACGATCCGGATGTCACCCATGGCGCCGAAATCATCGTAGAGATTGTAGCGGGAGATAATAATACCGGCATTTCATTTCAGGCCGGCGACGGTGTCGGCACCGTCACATTGCCTGGATTGCCCGTTGCCGTTGGCGAACCCGCGATTAATCCGGGCCCGCGCGCAATCATTTCCGATGCGTTGATGCGTGTTGGCGAAGAACTGGATGCGCCCTGTGATCTTACGGTGATCATTTCGATACCGGGCGGTCAAAAGCTTGCCGAAAAGACCATGAATGGACGGCTCGGCATAAAAGGCGGGCTGAGCGTCCTGGGCACAACCGGCATTGTCATTCCCTTTTCATGTGCGTCCTGGATCAATTCAATTCACCGAGGTGTCGATGTTGCAATCTTGCAGGGCATTGATCATTTGATCGCCGCAACCGGCTCCACCTCCGAGGCGGCGGCCATGCGAGAACACCCTGACCTACCCGAACAGGCATTCATCGATATGGGTGACTTTGCCGGTGGCTTGTTGAAATACATTCGACGCCATCCGGCGCCAAAACTGACCATTGCAGGCGGCTTTGCCAAGTTAACCAAACTGGCACAAGGGCACCTAGACCTGCATTCCAAACGCTCCCGCGTTGATATGGATAAATTGGCCAATACGGCCAAATCCAAGGGTGCCTCTGATGCGCTTGGGGCAAAGATCAGCGCCGCAAATACTGCCATGCAAGCTCTTGAGCTTTGTCAGACAGAAAACGTGCCACTGGCATCTGCAATTGCAAAGGGAGCACGTGAAACCGCGATGGCATCGCTCGGCGGTGAAACGGATATTGCCATCATCATCTATGATCGTCAGGGGAACCGCGTTGGGACAAGCGATGCATAAAGTTGTGATTTTGGGCGGCACGACAGAAGCCCGGGAACTCGCCAACGCACTGGTCGAAACCTACGGCGATACGGTGCAGGTCATAACGTCCCTTGCCGGGCGCACGAAAAACCCAAGATTGCCGAAAGGTGGTATTCGCGAAGGCGGCTTTGGCGGCGTTGACGGGCTTGTGAGCTATCTCAACGACAAAAAACCCGACCTGTTGGTTGATGCAACCCATCCTTATGCCGCACAAATATCCGCGCATGCACTCAAAGCGGCCCGTGAAACCGACACAGCCCACGTCATGCTGTCCCGCCCGGCGTGGCGCGAAGAAGAGGGTGATCGGTGGGTTCATGTCTCTGATATCCATGCCGCCGCTCACGAGATATCCAGACGCTCCGATGCCTGTCTGATTACAACCGGTATCAATGACCTCGCTGCTTTCGCGCCGATCATGACGACAAAACTGTTTGTGCGCCTGATCGAAACACCGACAGATCCGCTGCCCGTGCGTGACATGGAAATCATCATCGGCAAACCGCCCTATAAGAAAGACGAAGAGATTGCCCTGTATCGATTATTGGGGATTGATCTGATTATATCCAAGAATGCCGGTGGCAACGGGACGGTAGCGAAAATTCAGGCAGCGCGCGCGCTCGGCATTGAAGTCATCATGATCGATCGTCCGACCACACCAGACTGCGAGATGTTGCAGAGCGTCGATGATATGCTCGACCAAGTGCGGCAGCACTTGTCGCTTAGCTGAGTTTGAGCTGCTTCGCCCGGTCGATGGGCACAAGTTGTTCTTCAAGAATATACGTCATGACGGCATCTCGCGCTTCATCGAGGTCCATGCCGTGCTCCGCGATGGTGTCCGCGGACGATGCCACTATTGCATCAACGTCCTGCATGGTCTTCAACCGCTTGAACGTGTCTGCTGCGACGATCCCGAGGCTTTCACCGATTAAATCCATGTAGTTGATAATATCAAACGGCCACGCGGTATCATGCGAGACAATCTCTCGGTGGTCAGCATGGAATACGCTGCATACGCTATCGATGCCCTGCGCCTCTGCAGCCTGAAAAATCTCTACGACCGTTCGCTCCCGGTATTCCGGCATTGTTTCCAAGGCGGACAGTTGATACCCGGCCCGCTGCAAACCAAGATCAACCACTTCAATGCCGGGGATCGCTGAAAGCACATTGGTTACAGCCTCGGTCACGCCCCGTGAACCTGGGAACTCAAACAACGCAACCCGCTTGTTGACGGGTGTCGTCATGAATGGTTTCAGCTTGTCTAACTGCCGCGCCAGATAGACCGGAAACATATTAATATCGAACATCGGATCATTGGACGGCGTCATTGACGGCATGGCGATCTCGCCAAACTGGATATGGCAGGTCGGACACCACGCCAGCACTTCGGCGGCACCAGTTTCCTGAAATCTCTCTATCGTCTTCATCGCCTGACGTCCGGCATTTTCCGTATCGCCGGGCCGGAACTGCAAAACGCCACAGCAGTTCCCGGGTCCGCCGTAAACTTCATAGCGAACGTCCAACCGGTCCAGCACATCAAGACATAACAGCCCAATGTGCGGCGTCTTTAGCAAGTTGCAGCCGGTATAGAAAATGATATCCGGGGCTTCCTCAGGGGTATCGCGTTTAGCGGGCGGGTTGAGCCGGGCCAGCACATCCACCGGCAATTGCAGCCGCGACAACATGCGCACACCACGGCTCATCCATTGAAACATCTCACGGCCCGTGCCCCGGCGCGACTTGATATCGCCACGTTCATTCAAGCGCCGGCGCGCCATCGTCAGCATAAAGCGCGGATTGATCCCTTCTGCGCATACATCAATGCAGTGACCAGTACCGCAACATGCACGCGCCCACGCTTCAGCATCAGCGGCATGCGTATTGCCTTTGAGAATATCAATGACACCCGTCGCGAGCGCTTCGGAACTGCCGGGGGCGATCTCAAGCACATCCGGGGTCGGGCACACTTCGGCACAGCGACCACACAACGTACAGGCATCAATAATGCCGTCGATGCGACTGTCGAGTGATGAGATAAATGCTTCTACGGACGTTGCCATGGCACGCTCCCGAACCTGAATGATTTCGAGAACGCTATGTGTGCAGGTGTAACGCGTCAATTATCGACTTGTTACCCAAACATTTTTAGCAATATTCGCTTAAGGCGTACGCGGCCGCAAAACATGGTGATGGTCCGCAGCATAAAGACGCGAGTCATCAAAATTATCTGTGCCCAGTACCCGACCCACCATGATCAATGCCGTCCGCGTGATACCGGACGCCTTCACCTTTTCGCGGATGTCGCCCAGTGTGCCGTGAATGAACATTTCATCCGGCCACGTCACCCTGTACGCGACAACCACCGGACAGTCTTCGCCATAATGCGGGATCAGGGATCGCTGCACGTGAACCAGATTGTTCACCGAAAGATGGATGGCCAACGTCGCACCGGTTTTACCCAGCGTGTCCAGATCTTCGCCGTTCGGCATCGAAGATGACCGCACCGCGGTGCGGGTCAGGATCACGGTTTGCGCAACGTCCGGCAACGTCAGCTCACGTTTGAGCGCGGCGGAGGTTGCGGCATATGCTGAGACGCCCGGCGTCACTTCATAATCAATTCCAAGGGCATCAAGCTTGCGCATCTGCTCGGCAACAGCCCCATACAGAGACGGATCACCGGAGTGCACGCGTGCAACATCCTTGCCCTCAGCGTGGGCCTTTTGCATCTCGTCAATGATCTGATCCAGATGCATCGGCGCTGTATCCATGATCAGCGCATCATCCGGAGCCTCCGCAATAACGGCTTCGGGGACCAGAGATCCAGCATATAACACGACGGGTGCTGCCTGAATAAGTTTCAAGCCACGCACCGTGATCAGATCGGGCGCACCAGGCCCTGCACCAATAAAGTGAACCGTCATTTTCCTGCCAAAACGCCTTCGATGACATCTAGAATGAGGTCCGTGCCTTTTTGCACAAGAAGCACATCCGTATCAACGACGACACGCTCAACATTGTCAGGCAACTTGGGTAGAGATTTCTCAAGGTCTGGCGGTAGGTCACCCTTCATCAGGCCAGGCGGCAATTGATTGCCGCGTTTTGCCAGCCCCGGCGGGAGTTGGTCACGTTTGGCTAGACCCGGCGGCAAACCGTTCCCACGTCCTTTACCCTTGGCACTTTTGTCTTTCTTCTTATCTTTGCCTTTTTTTGAAGACGTCGATTTGTCCTTATCGTCTTCTTGCTCAGACGCTTCTTTGGCACCCGGCACCCGGTCGTAGTATTCCTTAATGACGCGCCGCTCGGCTTCTTCGAAAACGATTTTTGCGATGTCACCAAGCACGCCTTGACCTTGCGGTGGTGGCGTTGACTGCGCGTTCGCAGGATGCCCCAACATAAACGTCAGCATTAGTGCTAAAATACATTTCATCTTATATCTCCTAATTCTTATCAGACTTTGCGGCATATCCGCGGGGGGTATAAACCCATTCCCGCACACCACGTGTCATGTGTACGGTCGACGATGATCCGACCAGCACCAGCGTCAGCATATCCACCATATCCACTTCCAGATCAGCCAACGGCACGACGCGGATGGTTTCTTCGTCGCGTCCAAGGTTTCGCGCCAGCACAACAGGTGTATCACCTGAACGCGCCTGTAACAGAATTTCTTTTGCCATCGCCAGTTGGGTTCGGCGACGCTTCGACACGGGGTTATAGAAAGCGACCGTAAAATCGCCCGCCGCAACCGCACGGATCCGGTTCTCAATAACGTCCCAAGGGGTCAAAAGATCGGAGAGCGAGATCAACGCAAAATCATGCCCGAGCGGTGCGCCGATCCGCGCTGCTGCGGCCTGAACAGCAGAAATACCCGGGCTGACACGCATTTCAATACGATTGAATGCAGGGTTGTTATCGCGGTCCAGGACTTCAAACGCCAACGCCGCCATCGCATATATTCCAGCGTCACCAGAACTGACCAGGGCAACATCGCGCCCTTCAGCCGCAAGTTCGATAGAGCGCCGAACACGGGCTTCTTCTTCGGATAGTTCAGACATATGGCGTTCTTTGCCGTCAATCAGATCGCCCAAAAGATCGAGGTACAGTCCATACCCGACAACGTCTGTCGCCGCCCCAAGCCATGAGGTGACCTCGGGTGTGCGCCACGCAGCCTGACCTGGTCCGATCCCAACAATGGACAAACGCCCCGGGCCGCGCCCAACACGCAGGGGATCGACAAGCCCGGGCGCACGCGCAATCGCACAGGTCGCGCGGGTAGAAATTCGCTTCGGCACAATCAATTCCGCGTCTGGTCCTGCCGACGCCAATGCCGCTCCTTCCGAGACGCCATGACACCCCACCTCGGCAAAGACAATTTCCGACGGCGTTTTCAAGCGTGGCGTCTCCGCCTCAAGGGTTGTGGCATCAAAAAATCGACACGGGACACCAAGCTCGCGCGCAAGGTCGAGCACCGCGGCTTCATCTGATTTGAGATCAAGAGACGCAACGCAGGCAATTGCACCCTTGGCGATATCAACCTCTTCAAGCGCTTCTGCGACCAGCACGGATAACTCTTCAGGTGAACATCCTCGCTCGCAACCGACACCCAACGTCAAGGTTTGCGGATGCAGGGCCATGACGTTCGAGCCCTGATCCTTAGCACTTGTCGTGATGTGCACAATCGGCGCATCGGACGCATCTGTTTGCGGTATGTCCAACCAGTCGGCATCAGGCAAACCTTCATCTGCCATCAGCCGGACAGGCTGACCACCCAGCAACGCCGCCGCAACCGCTTTGGCGGGACGCGTGTCAGAGACAGCCCACCCCGCAGGCGGATCATCAAGCGCAAAGCCGAGCGCCACATCACTGGCCGTTGTGATCGCTGCATCGATTCCAAGCACGCGCGCGAGTTCACGCGCTAACCGATTGGCACCCTTGTGCCCCCCCAGCAAAGGCACCACCGCAGACCCGTCTTCAGCGATTGCAATCACCGCAGGCTCGGCGCGTTTATCGGCCAACACCGCCCCGACGGCGCGCACCAAAATACCCGCAGCGCAAATCCCAATAATCGGACGACCTTCGGCAAAAAGAGCTGCAATATGGGCCATCGTGTCGCGAAACGGCACGTCTGGCGCATCGGTTCTATCGACCAGACCATGGACTTCAGCACCAGCAATACTAGCGGCCAATTTACGGGCGAGTTCCTCACCGGTTCCGGTCAGGGTGACAAAAACAGGTGTGCTCATGCGTCAACAGCCTCGGACCGGCGGGCCAGGATCATCGAGAAATAAGGCGCCCTGTCCGCATCCAAATCCGACAGCGGCATGACTTTCTCATCGTCGAGCGTGGCGCGCTCGATATAAATTGCATGTTCAAGTCGGCCCAGTTTCTCAAGCACACGGCGCACCTTTTCCAGATGCCGCCCGACTTTCATAATCGCCACAGCATCCGCTGTGACGACACGGGCCTCAAGATCAGCTTCGTCAAGCGGTGCAGGCACAACCGACAACACCTGATTTCGAGAGACCAGTGGCTGGCCGGCACGCGCAGCGCACGCCCCCAATGACGAGACCCCCGGGATCACATCGGTATCGTGTAATGCGGCAAGGCGTCCAAACAGATACATGAACGAGCCATACAGAAATGGATCGCCTTCACACAGCACCGCCACGTTTCGCCCTGCGTCCAGATGCGTCCCTATTTCAACCGCATAGCGATCATACACATCGTTCGCGGGAAACTGACCCGGGATCATTGGCGTTTCGATCACAAGTTCCGTTTTCCCTGCCGGGATATGAGGTGCCGCAATCTGACGGGCCATGCTTTCGGTGCCGTCTGCGGGTGCCGGATATGCAATCACATCGCATTCACCAATCAGGCGTACTGCCTTCAAGGTCAACAGCTCCGGGTCGCCGGGGCCAACACCTAGTCCATATAGCTTTCCACTCATTCTTTCGTCATCCGCCATTGCAGCACGTCGAGTGCTGGCTTTAGTCCTGTGTGAGGTCCAACAGACCCTGATTTTGCGATCCCAATTCTCACAAGATCGCCACCGTAACTTTGTTGCGCGTCAATTAATTTGGCCTGCGCTTCGAGTGTCACCGCATTGGCTACTAATCGCCCCGTCGCTGGTAACGCGCCGATAGCATAGGCAATCAGATCATCATTCCCCACAATACCGCCGCCAATAAAGATTACGTTGGCGGCTGGCAAGTCATGATCGGCCGACACTGGAAATTCGCTCTCGATAACAAGCAGTTCAGGTACGCCCAATGCCGCCGCGTTATTCTTTATTCGACCGACGCGCCCGGCGTCACGTTCAATCGCAACCGCCCGCGCCCGAGGCTCAACACGCAACCATTCTATCGCGACAGTGCCACTCCCGGCGCCAATATCCCACAAGGTTTCACCGGGCCTTGGTGCCAACGCCGCCAGCGTCACCGCGCGCACTTCCGGCTTCGTGATCGTGCCATCATGATCAAAAGCTGCATCCGGCAATCCCGGTGCCAGCGAGAACGTCGACACATCTGCCTTTGCAATACACTCAACCGCGACCGTATTGAGATTATCAATTCCGCCGGGCACACTTTCGTTTGCCGTCAGGTCAGATCGTTTCTCGGCGGGTCCACCAATGCGCTCCAGGATACTCACCCGGCTGTCGCCAAACCCGCGTTGCTTTAAAAGCGCGACGATTTGTTCCGGTGTCTCGCCATCTCGGCTCAGGATCAGCAAACGTGCACCCGCATGAAGGGCCCGGTTCAATGCATCAAATGGTTTCGCGTGAACACTGAGGCATTCGATCATTGGATCGCTGAGCGCCCACCCCATCCGCGCAGCGGCTAGTGAAAACGCACTAGGGGCGGGATGAACATGAACCTGATCCGCGCCAAAACGCTCAACAATCTGCACAGCGATCCCATGCATTAAGGGATCGCCTGTCGCCAGCACACAAATACGATGAGTTTTCTTAAGCGATCCCAAGCGGTCGATGTCTTCAGCGAGATTCTTTGACCATTGTAACCTTTCCCGCGCGTCATCAGATGGCAGCATGCCTAGATGACGCCCCGCCCCAACGACAAACGTCGCGTCATCCAGAATTTTGCGCGCCGTCACGGACAGTCCATCCAGACCATCATCACCAACACCCACGACGGAAATCAAATTGCTCATTTCAAGCCCGCCGCCAATGCGTTCACCGAAGCGGACGCAATTGCGCTGCCGCCAATGCGCCCTTGCAACGTCAGGAATTCAAGGCCCATTTGGTTGCTAGCGAGCGCATCTTTGGACTCTGCCGCCCCCACAAACCCAACAGGAAAGCCCATCACGACGGCTGGCTTTGGTGCGCCCTCATGGATCAATTCCAAAAGCCGGAATAACGCGGTGGGTGCATTTCCGATGACCACAATTGCACCCTCCAACCGTGGCACCCAGCGATCAACAGCTGCAGCAGAGCGTGTTGTTTTCATGGTTTTGGCATCATCGGCAACACCATCATCATCCAAAGTGCAGATAATATCATTACCACTCAGGTGACGTCGAATAATCCCGGCCGCGACCATATTTGCATCTGTGAAAATGGGGGCACCGTCCTTTAACGCCTCGCGTCCCGCTTGTACGGCCTTGTTGGTAAACGCGATATCGTCGGCAATCTCAGGCATACCGCATGCATGGATCAAGCGTATAACCGTCTCGCCAATGTCATCCGGGAACCGTTCAAGACGTGCTTCATGTCGAACCATCTCAAAAGATTTCGCATAGATTGCCGCCGGGTCTTTAATGTAATCAAACATCAGATCATCCAATCACTGAACGCGACTAGCGCTCGGTGTTTCCGTCGGGATCGTGCGAACGCGCGTGGCCATCTGAGTGCGAATGCGCGTGGCCATCTGAGTGCGAATGCGCGTGGTCATCTGAGTGCGAATGCGCGTGGTCATGTGTGTGAGAATGACTGTGATCATGGCCATGATGATGGTGACCATGCCCAGCCTCTTGTCCCAGCACCTGCTCACGAAAGGTGCAAAGTTGACAATTCATGGCATTGGCTTCGCCACCTTCAAGAGCCTGTTGGACACGTTCGACCATGGTCTCAATGACCCGGCGCTCAACACCCAAAGGCTGTGCCTTGATAAAAGTATGCGCAGGGTTCGACGCTGCCGCCGTATCCACAGCAACATGAATGTCCGCGACCGCTTGCCCCGCAAAAAGAAAATACGGCAGTACCAAAATTTTCTTGTAGGGCAGCTTTACCGTTTGGCGGATCACCTGATCAACGGACGGAAATACATCGTTCGAATAACAGATTTCAGACCAGGCAAAGCCCATGCCTTCCCACAACAACCGCGCCATCTTGGCAATATGGCCATTGGCTTCGGCGTCGTTGGCACCCGCCCCCACGATCACAAGGACCGTGTCGCCAAATGTGTCGGCGTCTGGCATGGCTTCGCGAACACGCGCCTCGGCGGCGAGCAACATCTTCGGGTCTATACCCAAATCCTTGCCCAAAGTTATCTCAATTTCGGGATTTGCCTGATCAAACGCATTGAGCGCATTTGGCAGCGCAGATTTTACATCTGCCGGCGTGAACAACATTCCAGGCAAACAGATAATTTTGTTGGCCCCGCGTGATTTCAGGGCTTCCAGCCCTGCATCGATGCTGGCGTCATCTGCATCCAACAAACCATAAGCGACCTCGTGGTCTTGCAGGTCTTTCGACAATATCTCGGATAATTGCTGGAATGCCTGAGCGTCTGCGCCGTCCGGGCGTGTATCGCCACAGATCATGATAGCGGTATGGTTCGTCATTGCCTGGTCCTTGCCTTCGAGCGGTCACAGGGCTGGTCATTGCCTCCGGCCCATTTCAAGGGCGGACTATGGCAGAAAACAGCGTCCCTCGAAAGGGCGTAAAACAATGCACGCATCACGCATGCAACGCCAATGGGCCGCTCGCTTGTTCGCGTCGCGACCACCCCCGCTCAGATAAAGCAGGCCAGACTTAGCTTATATTACGAAGATTCCGAGCACGCCCCAGACCACGGCGACAAGTGCGAGCGCAATAGCGCCACCCCCAGCCAGCATATAGGAAACATCTTTCAAAGTTACCGGGTCATTCGTTTTCATTTAGCGCTCTCCCACGTCTGTTTAATTTTTCTACACTTTTCATTGCGAGGCCCACGTAACGGAGCCTTTCACATTGGCAAATAGGAACCTGACGCCAGCGTAACAAGATGATCTCACGAAATGAAGTTAATTTAATGTTATGCGGATGGCTTTGGACGCCGCACCGCTGCCTACGCCGCAGACTCAGATCGGCTTGGCGGCAGGGAGGCCGCGCGCTCTTCGAAATCACGGGCTTCTTCCGTGCGCCCGAGTGACTTGAGTACCGACGCATAATTCTTCAGCCCCGTCACCAGAGAAGGATGACCCGGATCAAAGGTGCGCTCCTTGATCGAAAGCGCACGTTTCAACAAAGGCTCGGCAGCTTCGAGGTTGCCCTGTTTCTTATACAGTAACGCCAAATTATTGAGGTCCGTTGCAACACCCGGATGGTCATAGCCCAGCACCCGCTCATCAATCATCAACGCTCGCCGATACAATGGCTCAGCCTGATCAAGACGTCCCTTCGCATAATGGATGAGCGCCAGATTGTTCAGCGCCGTCGCCACGTCCGGATGATCATTGCCCAATGTCTTTTCGAGCAATCGCAGGCCGCGGGTGAAAGCTTTCACGGCGGCATCATGCTCGCCACATTGATAACAGGCCGTACCAAGTTTATTCAGTACTTCGGCGCGGCGTTCGTCGGCATTTGCAGGCAATTCATCCGCCGCCTGTTCGTACAGATCGCGGGCATTCTCAGGCGCGATCAGCACCATATACAAATCCGCCGCGACGATTTTTGCCGTGGCAGACGCTGCCAACAGTTTGGCCGCACGGTCACGCAATCTGCGCCCCTCGTCGCTTTCCTGTTTCCCCAGTTTTTCAGTAAGTGTGATCGCCCGTTCAAACTCGCCTTCTTCAAGTGCTGCTAACGCGGCACGCTGGGCGTCGTCCTGGCCATCACCAACCGGGATCAGATCACGGAGTTTCCGATGGATACCGGTGTATTCACTAGCAAAATCGCGAAGGCGGGTGTCCTGTTCCTTGGCACTGATGCCTTTGGCCCGCAGCATTTCCTGCAGGCTTTTGAAGGCAGGGTTTTCCTGGCTCAGCGGCTTGTTCGCATCGTCTTCTAACGCGGCGGTCGCACGCGCCTCGCTCTGGGTCCGCCCACGCGCAAACCACATGCCGATAAACGCCCCGAAGACCGACGCCACACCAGCGGCGATGGCGATACCGGCCCATTGCGGTAAATCTGCAAAAAACTGTTCCACGAGCACACCTTCTTGGCCATTTTGGCCTTAAGCCCAGAGAATCGGCTATACGCGATGTATTTTCAACCATTTCCCACAGAAATTGTTGGCGCAGACATTGACGTTCAAGGGCGTCTGTCGTCAACTTCGCCGATGGTTACACTTGGTTTCGCTGGCGCGACGTCCCCGTTCGACCCGTTGATCCTACTTTTGTTGGCAATGGGCATCGAAGCTTATTTGGGTGAAGCCAAATTTATCTTTAGTCGTATCAAGCATCCTGTGGCCCTTATCGGGAGCCTGATTGGCTTTCTGGATGACAAGCTGAACCGCCCAAAACGGCCCGAGATGGACCGCGCCATTCGCGGCGCGTTCGTGGTTATTTTCATGGTAACGCTCAGCGCCGCGATCGGTGTTGGCATCATGTGGCTCACCCTGCATGTGCCGTGGGGATGGGTGATTGAGTGCGCATTACTGGTCACGATGCTGGCCAGTCGCGGGCTCTATGATGCGGTAGCACGAGTTGCCAAGGGCCTTGAGTTGGAAGGGCTTCGCGGTGGCCGGGATGCGGTAAAGCATATCGTCGGACGCGATCCCGAATCACTTGATGCGCCGGGCGTTGCGCGCGCCGCCATCGAGAGCCTTGCCGAGAACTTTGGCGATGCCGTGGCTGGACCGGTGTTCTGGTATGTGCTGTTCGGCCTGCCCGGTATTCTTGTCTATAAAACCGTCAACACGATGGACAGTATGATCGGCCATAAAACACCACGTCATCGGGCGTTTGGTTTTACCGCAGCAAGGCTGGACGATGTATTGAACGTCATACCGGCGCGGCTATCGGCGCTGATATTTGCCGCCGCGGCGATTTTCGTGCCGACCGCTAATCCCAAGGCGGCGTTGACCACCGCGGTCCGTGACGCAAAGAAGCATCGATCATTTAATGCAGGCTGGCCTGAAGGGGCTGTCGCCGGCGCACTGGGTTTGGCACTTGCGGGCCCTAGAACCTATGGCACTGAAATCGTCACAGACGACTGGATGGGCGACGGGCGGGCGCGCGCAACACACAAAGATATCGAACGCGCGCTATATCTATATGGCGTTGCGTGCCTGATCACGGGCGGCATTGTTGGCGCGATCGCGTTGGTGCGGCTGGAGATGTAACCCACGTCACCCCGGCCCTCTCCCCAAGGAGAGGGGGCGGTCGCTTTCGGAAATTCTATCGCGCCATCGCGAGCAGCGCATCCAGATCCATATGCTTCTCCAGATGGTTCGCGAGGCCGTTCAAGGCCTCATCGACGCGCATATTGTAGTCGGTGTCGCCACTGCGGCCATCCCGGATACGGGTCAGGAAAGCATGTCGAAAAGCATCTGATGCAAATACGCCGTGCATGTACGCCGCCATCACCCGGCCGTCTTTCGACATTGCACCATCGGGTCTGTCACCCATGAGCGTGATCCAGGGCCGCGCCGTATCTGCGCCCGTGGTCTTGCCGATATGCATCTCGTATCCTTGCACTGCCTCGCTGGTCAGGTGCTCGACACCTGTGACTTCAACAAGTGACTTATTGCCACCCATTAATGTATCGACATCCAAAAGGCCGAGCCCCTCCGCCTGGGATGGCGGACCTTCAATACCGTCCGGGTCGCTGAGCGTTCGGCCCAGCATCTGATAGCCGCCACACAGGCCAACGATCAGGCCACCGCGACGATAATGTGCCAAGATATCAATATCCCAACCGGTTTCCCGCAGCGCCGCCAGATCTGCCAGCGTTGCTTTGGAGCCCGGCATCAGCACAACGTGCGCGTCAGCAGGGATCGGCGTGCCCATTTCGACGATTTCAACACGCACATCAGTTTCCGCCATCAAGGGATCGAGATCATCAAAGTTGGAAATCCGGGGCAGCCGCGGCACTGCGATGACAATATCGCCCGAGGACGTTGACGGCGCACGGTTGTCGAGCGCCATCGCGTCTTCTTTGGGCAACACATTTGCGCCCTTGAAATACGGTACAAGCCCAAGCGACGGAATCCCGGTTTTCTCAGCAATGATCTTGAGGCCATCATCAAACAGGCTCGGGTCGCCGCGAAACTTATTCACGATAAAGCCCGCCAGATGCTGTCGGTCGGCGTTAGAAATCACCGCATGTGTCCCGACGATCTGTGCAATCACGCCGCCCCGATCAATATCTCCTATCAACACCACAGGCACGTCAGCAGCTTCGGCAAAGCCCATGTTGGCAATATCACTTTCACGGAGATTGACCTCTGCCGGACTGCCCGCCCCTTCGATCAACACCAGGTCGACGTCGCTGCGGATGATCTCAAAGCTCTCCAGCACACCGGCCATCAGCTTGGGCTTCCAGTTATAATAATCCCGAGCTTTTGCAGCGCCTGCGATCTTGCCCTGAACAATCACCTGCGCACCGATTTCGGATTGCGGCTTCAACAGCACAGGGTTCATGTGCACGGTTAAGGGCACCCGGGCGGCAAGCGCCTGCAACGCCTGTGCACGACCAATTTCACCACCATCCGACGTGACAGCGGCATTGTTTGACATGTTTTGCGGTTTGAAAGGCCGAACCTTGAGGCCGCGATTAGCGTACGCGCGACAAAGACCAGCAACCAAAAGCGACTTGCCAACGTCCGAGCCTGTGCCCTGAAACATCAGGGCAGGTGCTGGGCCTTTCGAAGACGTCGTCAATATTTACTCAGCAACGCCGCAAGCCGGTCCGCACGCGCCAGGCGCACATTCGGGTCTGTGACAATGTCACGAGGTGTCTTACCACGACCATAAACGGCTTCATTAATATCCTGGCGTCGGGCGATGACAGCCCCTTCGACGCTGGCCCCGACATAGCCGCCGATCTTGGCGTTCGCGAAGGCCAGAACATCGACACCCAGATTTGTCGTCGTCGAAGCTTCCGCGCCAATACCGTAAACGCCAGCGGTAACCCCGGCATCAGCACCAATCTTGGCCTGATCCTTCAAGATCGCATCCAAAGCCCCCTGGTTTCGGATCACCAGAATGATCTCGGTATCCTGAGCACCAAACTGAATGCCAAAGCTTCCCGCCCCCATCGTATAAAAAGCCGGCGCACTCCACGACCCGTCGGCGCGTTTGACCGTCAGAACACCATTGCCACCTTCGCCGCCAATGAAGAACCCGGCTTTAATCACACTTGGGAACACCGCAACCGCAACCGCCCCAGGCAAATATTCCGAAAACCGCTGCATGCTCTCGATGGTCTGGAAGCGTTCGACGGTCGCAACCGCACGATCAACCAGATGATCAGCTTTCAGTGCGGGCGAGACTTCAAACTCGCGGCACCCAACGAGACCGGTCATGACCAGTGCAGCGACAGTTAGAGACATAAAGCGACGTCGGGCGTTCATGGAATTACTCCTTAAAATTCAATACCAACCTGGGCTTTAACACCAGATCGGAACGGATGCTTGATTTGCGTCATTTCCGTCACGAGATCTGCTATTTCGATCAACTCGTCCTTGGCATTTCGCCCGGTGACGGCAACGTGGAGCATCTCAGGCTTGTTTTGCAGCACATCCACGACCTCATCCAAAGGCAAATTTTCGTAACGCAGGACAATGTTCAGTTCATCCAGGATCACCATTTTATACGATGGATCGTTAATCATTTCTTTCGCCATTTCCCAGGCATGACGGGCTGCGGCAATATCGCGTTCGCGGTCCTGGGTCTCCCAGGAAAACCCTTCACCCATTGCCTTGATGACACAAAGATCAGGGAACTTGTCGAGGACAACGCGCTCACCGGTTTCCCAGACCCCTTTGACGAACTGCACAATACCAACCTTCATGCCGTTACCAATGGCCCGCACGGCCAATCCCATGGCGGCCGTAGATTTGCCTTTGCCTTTGCCGGTATGGACAATCACAAGGCCCTTTTCGATGGTTTTGGTGGCGATGATTTTGTCACGCGCCGCTTTTTTCTTGGCCATTTTTTCGGCATGACGGGCGTTCAACTCGTCTTCGGTCATCTCGTCTTTTTTGCTCATGTCATCTCCTGGATAAGAATCGCTTCATTATACCCTAGCGGCTCAGGCGTTGCAGTATATCTCGCGTTGAATTGAGCCTCGGCGTCCAAAGCCCGCGATCCTGCGCTTCTGTTAACCGCTCAGCGATATCGTGCAGCGCATCCGGATTGTTCTGCTCAAGGAATGCACGGACATCGTCGTCATCAAGATAAGCCTGAAACACCAGATCAAAATGATGATCTTTGACCGCGCCCGTGGTCGCCGCAAAGGCAAACAGATAATCCACCGTTGCCGCCATCTCGAAGGCACCCTTATAGCCGTGCCGCCGGACCCCATCGATCCATTTTGGATTGACCACCCGTGCCCGTACCACGCGTGCTATTTCATCATCCAATGCACGCACAACCGGTCGCTCGGGGCGGGAATGATCATTGTGATATACAGCGGGACGTGCCCCGGCTTCGGCATGAACGGCCGCCGTCATGCCGCCTTCGAATTGATAATAGTCATCTGAATCCAGCAGATCGTGCTCGCGGTTATCCTGATTATGGATAACGGCCTGCACCTTCCCAAGCCGGGTCTGGAACAGTTTGTGTTCTGCTGCCCCTTCAGCACCTGACCCATAGGCATACCCACCCCACGCCACGTAAGCCCGCGCGAGATCAGCTTCGGTGTCCCAGCCTTTTTCATCGATCAACGCCTGAAGTCCTGCGCCATATGCACCCGGTTTGGAGCCAAATACGCGGAACCCGGCCCGGCGGTCTGCATCCTTTTCAGACGCCCCGTCCGCCATGAGGCGTTCTTTTTCTGATCTGACACGTGCTGCGACCGCATTCATGTCATCGGGTTCATCAAGCGCCGCAACAGCGCGAACCGCACTATCAAACAGATCAATCAACGCCGGAAATGCATCCCGGAAAAATCCTGATATCCGTAATGTCACATCAACGCGGGGCCGGTCGAGCAAATCCAGCGGCATGATTTCAAACCCCGTCACGCGTCTGGATGCGCTGTCCCAGGTCGGACGCACACCCATCAACGCCAGTGCCTGCGCAATGTCGTCACCGCCGGTTCGCATGTTGGATGTACCCCACGCCGAAAGCGCCATGCTTTCCGGCCATGCGCCGTTGTCCTGCATATAACGTTCAACCAGTAACGCCGCAGATTTCCAACCCAGCGTCCATGCTGCGGGCGTCGGCACCGTACGCGTATCAACGGAGTAGAAATTTTTCCCGGTCGGCAACACATCCGGACGCCCACGTGTCGGCGCACCTGACGGACCCGGCGTTACAAAGCGGCCATCCAATGCTGTCAGCATGCCCTTAAGCTCAGCCTCTCCCGACGCCGAAACGCGTCCGCGAAGATCAGCTTCCAACCATTCAAGAACTTTTGCCGTATGTGTCCACGAAGGATCACACACGACGTCGCCGCTGACCAATCCGCTCGCCATCAACTCCAGGCGTTCGACCGTATCGCCATGAGATCGCCACGGCGCGTCCGTTAAGCCAGAAAGCGCCTCCGGCTTTGCCCCGCGCCAATGCGCCGCCATATCACAATCCAGCGGATCGAAATCAAAACCGAAGTCCTTGGCCAAGGCCCGATGCAACGAGGCATCACCGCCTTCGCCCTTGCCGCGAGGCACCCGCAACAGGGCAACAAGTAAGTCATCCAGTAACCGCCCGGACGGGCTTTCTCCAAACACGTGCAAGCCATCGCGAATTTGCAGTTCTTTTAGTTCGCAAAGATACCCATCCAGTTTTGCCAGCGCGTCGTCTTCGCTTTCGTCGACACTGATACCGATGTCTTCATCCAATCCCGTGGCACGACAAAGCGTCAGAATATTTTCTGTCAGCACTTTGATGCGACGAGGATCAACACCCGCGGCTTCATAGTATTCATCAACCAGTTGCTCGAGGTCTTTCAAAGGGCCGTAGCTCTCGGCACGGGTCAGCGGTGGTGTCAGGTGATCAATAATAACGGCGGCAGCACGACGTTTGGCCTGTGTACCTTCGCCCGGGTCATTGACAATAAACGGATAGATATGCGGCATCGCGCCGAGTGCGGCTTCAGGGAAGCAGTCTTCGGACAATGCCAGTGCTTTCCCTGGCAGCCATTCCAGATTGCCGTGCTTGCCCATGTGACAAACAGCGTCTGCGGCAAAGCCACGCTGCAGCCACGCATAGAATGCAAGGTATCCATGTGGCGGCACCAGCGCCGGATCATGATAACTTTGAACCGGGTCGATGTTATAACCTCTTGCGGGCTGCAACCCGATGACGATGTTGCCGCAGCGATAGGCGGAAATCGCAAAGCTGCCGCAATCCACTTCGCCCGACCGATAAAATGGATCTGTTTCAGGTGCGCCCCAGCGTTCCGTGACCTGATCCCGAACGGCTTTTGGTAGCGACGCAAACCAGATTTGATAGTCTGCAAGGGACAATGTCTCCGTCACATTACGCGTTGCCAATGCACGGAAGTCATTCGTCGGCCCAGCCTTTAAACGGTCAATAACTTCAGCGCCATCTTTGGGCGCATCGCCGGTCCGGTATCCCTCGGCAGCCAGTCGTTGCAATACACAGATTGTGCCCGCGGGCGTATCGAGACCGACACCGTTACCCAGTCGCGCATCCTTGTTGGGATAGTTTGCCAACACCAATGCAACGCGACGATCAGATGGTGCCTTAGCGCGAAGCTTGGCCCAGTTCGCAGCCAGCTCGGCGACATACGCCATCCGGTCAGGCATCGGCTCGTAGGTGACGACATCGCTCTCGGTCGCATCATCGCGGCGCGCCCGTCCTTTGAATGATACCGCACGGGTGAAAATCCGCCCATCAACCTCAGGCAACGCCACGTTCATGGCAATATCACGTGCCGACAATCCGCGTGTGCCGTCAGCCCAGCTCTCCTTGTTCCCGCCCGAGAAAACGACCTGCAAAATGGGGCAATCGGAATCATCAAAGGGCGTCGGCGAGCGGTCTGCTCCCGGCGCGGATACCGCAAACCCGGTTGCATTTAAAATGACGCTTGGCGTTGCCTCAGCGAACACATCTGAGACCGTCTCAGCCGATACCGGGTCTTTCAGGCTTTGCGCAAATACCGGCAAAGGGTTCAGCCCTGCCGATTGCAGGGCCGCGATCATTGCATCTGCAGCCGCAAGATTTCCCGCCTGAACAAGGGCGCGATAAAATACTAATGCCGCGACAGGTTGGTCGGGTTTCCAGCGTTGCTGTATGTCGCCCAGCGCGGGCATATCGACACCTGGCCAATACAATCCGGCGCGAACCAAGGGTGTTGGCTCTTGCCAGTCGTCACTGCCATCAACCAAAGATTTCATATAGAGAATAAGATTGCGGCTATTGGTGGGGCCACCATGCACGCCGTACTGCCAAAGCCGGTGCGATGCGTCAGCGCTCAGTGTTGAAAACGTTGCTAGCTCGGGGTCGGGCTGATCATCACCCGGCAGAACAGCCAGATGGATACCGCGCTTTCGACAAGTTTCGGCAATCTGTTCAACCCCATAAGGCCAGTAGCCGTACCCACCCAGAATTCGCACAACGACGATTTTTGCGTGTTGGATGATCTCATCAACATACAGATCAACGGACATGTTATGTCCGAGTTGCATCAAGTTCGCGAGGCGGCACGTTGGGAGGGTGTGGCCTTCTTGTGTGAGTTTGCGGCTGGCATCGGCGAGCAATGCCAATTCCGTATCAGCCGCAGAAATATACACCATCGCACCAGGGGTTTGCCCCAGATCGACCGCCTCTTCACCGTCAGTGATGGCGCCCGGTTGTGCCGCTAAAAGGTGCATAAACGGCGAACCTTATCCAATGAGCGCCTTGGCAATGGCGACTTTGTCCATACCCGTCACCCCAATGATGACAAGGCGGCTTTGACGGGTTTCGCCGTCGGCCCAAGGGCGATCGAAATACCGTTCAACCCGCGGCCCCACAGCCTGCACGACGTGTCGCATCGGCTTGCCCGGTACATGCACAAAACCCTTCACGCGCAAAATATCATGCTGCACCGTCGCCGCCTTGATGCGATCTTCCAACGCATCGACATCGTCAACATCACCCAAATTAACATTGAAGCTCTCAAAGTCGTCATGATCGTGATCGTCTTCACCGTCGTGGTGTGATGGTCGATGATCAAGATCATCCTCAACAGCCGCATCCATCGCCAACAGAACCTTGAGGTCAATGTTGCCATTTACGGTCTCAACCACTTTGACACCGCTGCGGGCTTCGCGAGCGATAATGTCGCGCACACCCTGTTTGTCACCATCAGCAATCACATCTGATTTATTCAATAGTACCAAGTCCGCACACAGTAATTGATCTTCGAAGACTTCTTCCAAGGGGGAATGGTGGTCAAGGTTCTCATCGGCTTCGCGGACTTGCTGGACATGATCCGGGTCATCGGCAAACCGGCCTGCCGCAACCGCCGGCGCATCAACAACCGCAACAACCCCGTCGACAGTTACCTTTGATCTGATCTCTGGCCAGTTAAAGGCTTTAACCAATGGTTTTGGTAACGCCAGACCGGACGTCTCGATCACAATATGCTCAGGCGGGTTAGGGCGGTTCAGCAGCTTCTCCATGGTGGGCAGGAAATCATCAGCCACGGTGCAGCAAATGCAGCCATTGGCGAGTTCCATCACATCGTCATCGTCACAACCTTCAAAGCCGCAGCCATTGATGACTTCACGATCAACACCGATATCACCAAACTCATTGATGATAAGCGCAATCCGCCGTCCTTCTGCATTCGCCAGAATATGACGGATGAGCGTGGTTTTACCGGCCCCCAAAAAGCCCGTAATCACAGTTGCAGGTATCTTCATGTGTTGTCGTCCTTCATTATCATGGGCAGCCCGGCGGCAACAAAAACCACGCGATTTGAAACGCTTGCGATCTGCTGGTGCACGCTCCCGGCAAAGTCTCTGAATTGTCGCGCCATTGCGTTCTCGGGCACAATCCCGAGGCCGACCTCGTTGGAGACGAAAACGACACGCGCGTCAAGCGTTGGAATGGCGGCCTTGAGCATGGCAATCTCGCGCTCGACATCATGATCAGCCATCATCAGATTGGTAATCCATAGTGTCAGGCAATCAACGAGGACGCATTGACCCTTGCAGGTCTGTGAAGACAGCGCGCCAACAAGATCTTTTGGCGCTTCCAAAGTTTCCCAGATATCACCCCGGCGCGTCCGATGCGCCTGGATTCGGTCCGTCATCTCACTATCCCAGGCCTGCGCGGTGGCGATATAAATACCGCCACCTTCGGCCTCAACCAGACCTTCGGCGTAGAGGCTTTTGCCTGAACGCGCCCCCCCTAGCACAAGCGTAGAATGTGGCAGAACTGTCATTTTTAGTGATCTTCCCGGGCTGGGCGATTGACATGCACGACACGCCAGGCACCACCTTTGCCCTTAAGCAGTCCATCCGGCACATGCTCGATGACCGTCAACGATAACGTATGCACCGTGATTGCCATCCCGGACTTTGGATGCAGATCGAGCGCATGAGAGATCGCCGCGCGGATCGTCCCGCCATGCGAAACGCACACAATATCCGATCCAGCATGCTTCTCGGTATAGTCATCCATCGCCGCGCCGACCCGGGCAATCTGATCCGCGAAGCTCTCACCATTGGGCGTACGGTTACCGACAGGGTCTTCCCAGAACGCATCATACGTGACCGGATCAGCGGCCCGCATCGCATCCCAGGTCTGTCCCTGCCAATCACCAAAGCTCTGCTCGCCAAACCGTTCATCAATGAGCGGATCACTCGTTTCCAGACCCGCGTCCCGGATTGATTGTGCCGTCAATTTTGCACGCGACAGGTGCGATGTATACCAGGGCGCGTCTGCAGGCAGACGTTTGGCCAAAGATTGAAACGACATCAGGTCCGAGCGATCACATTCAACATCATTGGCACCATAAATTATGCCTTCGACCCCGACCACGGGCGCATGGCGCACCATCCACCACCGCGTTGTTCCATCATACATCAATAACTTGAACTCCATGCTGCAGCGGCAACAAGCACCGCGATTTCAATAAGCTGTTGTGCGGCACCCAAGACATCTCCGGTTTGCCCGCCCAAGCGGCGCTGCGCCCAGATCATGAGGCCACTCAAAAGCAGCGCGCCGATAACAAGGGACATAAGGGCGATCGGAAGCGGCAACAATGCAAAAAGCGCAATCGTCCCCAATGCGAGCGCAATGGCGGCACTTTTCAATGCAGGTCGACCAGCATTTACGGATAGCCCGTCGGCGCGCGCAGGCGGCATTACATGCATCATCATCGGCAACACGCCCCGGGAAAAACAAGCCGCCGCAATCAATGCACCCCACGCAACACCCGGCCCGGGAACGCTTGCCAATGCGGAGGCGCGAATACCGACGCTGAAGATCAATGCCAGCACGCCGTAACTGCCGATGCGGGAATCCCGCATGATTTCGAGGACTTTATCTTTCTCATGACCGCCGAGCCCGTCCGCGACATCACCCAGGCCGTCTTCATGCAACGCGCCCGTGATAAACGCCTGAACACATAACGCAATCAGCGCACACGCGAACGGAAAAAGCTCGCTCGCCGCAGAGAGATATAACGCAGCTCCTGCAATCCCACCCACCACCAGGCCGACCACGGGGAAGGCCCACGACGCCCTGGCAAGGTCGTTTGCTTCGAGGTTTTCTATCCATCCCGTCGGGACGCGCGTAAGAAACATCATGGCGACGCGCACGCTTCGAACCGGGGCAAATGATCGGCTATCTAATGTCATAACTCGTGTTCTATCGTGCACACCCGAGGCTGTCACCGAATTTACACTTTCAGCAAGGGTGTCTGGACTTCTATAGTCAGCCGCATGAAAGACACATTCAAATCCATCGAGGCCATTCGGGGCGCGTTGCAAGCGGCCCCTGACCCTTCAGCGCAGGCACAAAACACCACAGATGCGCGGGAAGCCACGCTAACCAAGCCCCCGGGGTCGCTTGGCCGTCTGGAGGATATCGCGAGCTGGCTGGCAGCCTGGCAGGACCGAGCACCGCCTCGGGTACGTACGCCGCAGGTTGTCGTTTTCGCAGGCAATCACGGGGTCGCCGCGCGCGGTGTTTCTGCCTACTCTGCCGAAGTCACCGCACAGATGGTCGCAAATTTTGAAGCCGGCGGTGCCGCGGTCAATCAACTCAGCAAAACCGCCGGCGCATCATTTCGCGTCATCCCGATCCACCTGGAAACCCCGACCGCGGATTTCACAGATACCGCAGCCATGGATGAAGACGCGTTCCTCAAAGCCTTCAATATCGGCGCGAACGCAATTGAGGCAGATTGCGATCTATTGTGTATTGGTGAAATGGGCATCGCCAACACGACGTCCGCCGCAGCCGTGTGCCATGCGCTCTTTGGTGAGGACGCCTCGGATTGGGTCGGCCCCGGGACCGGGATCACCGGCGATACGATCTCTTTGAAAACGGGCATTGTTGCGGCTGCCGTATCGTTTCATCTGAGCGAGACAACGGACCCCCTGGAAATCTTAAGGCGGCTCGGTGGGCGTGAATTGGTCGCGATGGCAGGGGCCATTCTAGGCGCCAGATATCAAAACACACCGGTCCTGATCGATGGATATGTCGCGGGTGCGGCAGCGGCAGCACTTGAGCAGGCACACCCCGGCAGCCTTGATCACACGATGTGCGCACATGTATCGGCAGAGCCCGGCCATCGGCGGCTTCTCACAAAGCTGAACAAAATCCCGCTACTTGATCTCGGCATGCGTCTTGGCGAAGCATCCGGCGCAGCGCTGGCGATCAACATTGTTCGTGCCGCAGCGGATTGTCATGCAGGTATGGCGACATTCGCCGACGCCGGCGTGACCGACAAATCCGACTGAGCTGCCGGCTCCCACAATTAGTGAGAAATTTCTCACATTAATGAGAAACTTTTTGTGGCGTCTGTTCCACTGAGCAAAGCGGATGGACTATTCTCGGATTGGCAATAGCCGCTTCTAGCCATCATCGGGCCTTACCATGTTTCATGCCGGGTGTTACCCTCTGAGTGGCCGCGAAACGGTAAAGTACTAAATTGAGCGGAGGTCTGATGGGTCAAATTGAAGCGTATCTGGAGCACCGATACCCCGAGAACCAGGAAGTTAGGAAAAGCCTGGTAAATCTCGTCCACAATTACGCCGAATGGGGGCTCAAAGATTCCAAGTTTGAATCTGACTTCACGAGCGGCCGGGATGAACAATTCTACGGCTACATCTGGGAAATGGTTCTAGCTTCACACTTGATTGACCAAGGGCTGGATATTCACTCAGGTGACGAAGGCCCAGATTTTGGTTTTCCCTATCATGACCAGAAAGTATGGGTTGAGGCCACTTGCCCTGCACCCGAAGGAATACCTGACGACTGGTTTCATATCTCCGCGATTGGCGACACCCCTCTTGTGAAAAGTGTTCCCCACGAACAGATACTGTTGCGCTGGACATCCGCACTCAAAGAAAAGAAGGAGAAGCTGACAGGCCGATTTCAGACGAACCGTAACTGGAAACCCGGGTATCTGGAAAATGGCGTTGTCGGCGTTACTGATCCATATGTCGTCGCAGTCAGTGCTTGTCGTTTAGGCCCCACTTCAATCCATCTTAGCGAGGGAATATCGCAACTGCCTTATGCCGTTGAGGCCTCGTTTCCGGTTGGCCCAATTGAAGTAGTCGTTGACCGAGGCACCCTGAAAACTGTGGACCAAAGGCTCTCACATCGTCCGGTCATTAAAAAGCCGAACGGCGCAAATGTTCCGACAGACAGCTTCTTAAATCCTGAGTATTCAGGTGTTAGCGCCCTCCTCGGGTCTTCGGCAGGAATAAATGCTGCCTGTGGTGAAAAGACACCCATCGCGTTAGTACATAACCCTCTCGCGAGAAACCCATTGCCTCAAGGTATTTTGGGCGTCGACCAGGAGTTTGTCGCTGACGATCATGGCGAACACTACGAACTTCGTGACATTAAAAATAATTGATCGCGGGGCTTCATGATCTTTGTGCTGTCTCATCGCCCTCACTTATAACGAGAGCCTGTAATCGGTCATTTACGGACACCCGGCTTCAATCAGCTCAGTGTCTTGTTTGGCACTAAGAGCAGTCGTAAAACAAGCACGTTGAGGCCGGGAGCAATGTATCACTTATTCTGCGAAACTGATGGGTTGAACCACTTATTGTAAGAAAGTTTCTCACTTATTTTGCGAAAATCACTATCTTCCTTGCCATTTGAACCACTTATTCCGATAACCGACATAAACTCTAAAGCATCGACGAAAGCAATGTCGCGATACCCAGGAACGAGAAGAACCCGGCGATATCCGTGACGGTGGTCAGCACAATCGACGATGACTGCGCTGGATCTTGACCCAACCGGGTCAAAACAATTGGGACAACAGCCCCGGCGAATCCCGCCGCGACCATGGCCATCACCATCGAAATTGCGATCACGATTACCAGACCCACCGAGCCTGACCAGACATACACACCAATGCCACACGTGATGGCGACAGCGACGCCGTTCATGAGGCCAACATTGACTTCCTTTATGGTGACGCGTGCCCACTGCCGGATGGAGATTTCGCGCAACGCAAGTCCCCGCATCGTGACGGCAAGGGCTTGTGCGCCAGCGTTTCCTGATTGCCCGGCAACGACAGGTAATAGCACAGCCAACGCCGTGAACTTGGCAATCGTTCCCTCAAACAACCCAACAACGGCAGCGGCCATGAAGGCCGTCAGCAAGTTGATCTGCAACCATGGCAGACGTTTTTTCACCGCAAAAAATGGGCTCGATAAGGCACGCTCATCTTTACTTGCACCCACCATGGTCTGCATATCCGCCATCGCATCTTCCTGGACGGAATGGACCATCGCCGCGTGCGAGATAACACCGATCAATCGGCCTTCAACATCGACGACTGGCAGATCGGCACGGCTGTCCTTATCAAGCAGGTCGGCCACTTCCTCAGCTGGTGCCATGGCGTTCACATAATCGGTCACCGGACGGGCAAGGTCGCCCAGATGGGCATCCCCGTCAGCCAATGCCATATCCTGAATGAAGACGCGTGAAATCAGACGGTTTTCATCATCGATAAGAAACAACCCGCGAATTTGCGTCGCTTCCATGGCACGCAACTTACTCAAGGCGTCCTCAACACTGACCGATGCTCGAAAGGGCAACGCTCTCGGGTTCATCATGCGCCCGGCGCTTGTTTCCGGATAGCTCATCAGTTTGCGGATCTCATCACTGACCTTCGGGTCGAGGCGCGAGAGTATTGTTTCACGCTCTTCCGACGTCATCAGGTTTAGGAACCGTAATGCCTCATGCGGAAGTAACTCGGCCAATAATGCATCAGAATGCGCGTCAGGCAGGGCTTTGAGAATTTCCGCACCATCTCCTGGCAACATTCGGCGCCACACTGGCAACAATGTGTCGACAGATTGATTCTCCAGAATTTCCGCGGCATCTGGCCCGTCCAGAGATTCAATCAGCCGGGCGGCATCTATCGGATGATCGAGCATAAATCGCCGATCCAGGGCCTCGATCGCAGTATCAATATTACCGGTCATTTTTGCGCCTCCGGTCTCGTCGTTTTGACACTGGTCTGTAGCAGAAACTTGATCATGCCATAGATACTTACCGCATAGCCGTTCACGAGATGCGACAGCAATGCGTTCTCAACATATCCTTCCGGCTCAATCGTCAGTTGACGGTTTGCCGCAACCAATCCGCGCCGGGACAAGGTGCCCAGGAAGTTTCCTTTGCGACCAACCACGGGCAAAAGCGAATGGCTTTCCCATTGCGGGTTTTTCTCGACCGCCGCCAAAGTCGAGCGGGCGATCAAAGGCTCAATACTTGTATCGACAACATTGCCCAGGCTCGATTTTCCATCATGACGAAGCAATTCGGAAATTCGGACGACACCCAAATACCCATGGGTATCATCGGTAATAAATAGCTGATCCCCAACCGGGCGCTTTTTCTGTCGACCATATTTAATCGCGTCCGACACGGTTCGGTCCAACGCCATCGATGGCGCCAGCTTATCCATATTTGCACCCACCGTGTTTAACGGAAATGCCAATGACCGCTGAAATGACCGGGCTGTTGCGGTCGGGAGTGCATCGTAAATAGCATCCCGCATAACATCTGTTGCCATACGCAATAAGGCGGCAGCGTCCTGAAACATCATCTTTTGAACAATGCTGGCGCACCGCTCTGGTGAGATTCCATCAAGGCAGCGCGCCGCACTCCAAGGGCTCATTTCACCAAGCGCAATGGCCGCCGTGCGAGCGGGCAAAGCTTCGATCAATGCAGCGGCGTCATTGGGGTTTAATGCTTCAAGGGTTCGCGCCGCAGATTGAGGTTTGGTTTCAATAAAAGCGATGGATAACCGGGCTGATTCAGGCATCATCGTTTTCCTCAGTCCGAAGAACAATTACGTCATAGAAATAAGACGCGCCGGGAATAGATGAGACACCTTCTGCCGTATCGAGATTAAATCCCGTTGGGGTGAATTCCAGTATCTGGCCTTCGATATCACCCACCAAAACTGTCTGACCCACAGAGTACTGAAGGCGAAGATAGTGTGTGCCGATCAAATTCGTCGTCAGCGGTTTTGCGCCCAGACCAAAAGCCAACGCCAAACCACTCACCAGCGCGCCAATGATAACGGCGATCACGACGATCAGGAATGTCGTATCAACCCCGATTTGCTCGATGCCGATAATGATGGCGACAAGAAATGTCGCCCACTGCGCGGCGGCACCGATAAAGCTGCTCTGGCGTACACTGAGCGAGCCCAAGGTTGTCGTCACGACTTCGCGGATCGCAATACTGAACAGATACCCAAAGAAAATCAGGAAGGCGCCCCCCAGCAAATACGGGAGGTAAGCCACAATGTTTTCCAACCAATTTGAAAACACCGTAAGTTCGGCAGCATCGGACGCCGCCGTAATGAAGACAAAGAACACTAACCAGAAAACCGCTGTGCCAATCAAACTCGCAATCTTGGGCGAGATTCTCACAGTTGCAAGCGCACCCGACGGCGAAATATTCTCAAGTAGTTGATTCAAGCCACCGGCAAGGCGCACAGCAATATTTCGAACCAGCTTGGCAATCAGCCAACCGCCGACCAGAAAGGCTATTGCCGCGAGCAAATTCGGGAGATAATTGACCATAGCAGCGGCCAGATCGAAAAATCCGGATTTAAGTCCGTTTAGCCAATTTGATGCTTCTTGCATTTTACCCTCACTGTTTGCGCGGGTTCTTTTCACAATTTTTCATGCGCTATGCCCGTGATGCCTGTCCGCGCAGGAGGCTCAAACTGGGCGTTCCGTGTTAGTAATCTGTACTAACATCATGGATTATGGTGTACATCATGCCCCATGTCGTTACGAAAGTCATTATGATTTTATGTGAGGATAAAACGGCAGAATTTATTGTCCCGACTGCTGAGGCCTGCGCCCTTTGCCAGCTCGATGCCGCTCAATGAAAGAACGAGCAGATTATCTTGTTACTCTTCTTCCTCGTCGTCGAATTGCGGCTCAGAACTCCGCTCAATGCGTCGTTTGAGTTTTAGCAAGTCGCGGCGGCGACCATCTTCAGCGATCAGGCTCTCGACGAACCGGCCCTGAAACTGATCGATCCCGACCGACCGGCCGAAATCGATGGCTTCGCGATTATCGCACCGACAGAGTATCCATTTCTCAGGTCCGTCACGGTCCAGCAAACCCTTGATCAAGACCTGCACATCATCTCCCGCATCGGCAAGATTTGGATGCCAGACAATTTTGGCGATGTCTGCGCCCAGTCGCTCGCGATCAATGACCTGCAATGTTTCCATCGTCAGTCCGTCCAGACAAAGTCGATATCCTTTTGTTTGCACAAACTCACGCGCGAACAGATAAGCAGATAAGTCTGAGAAGATATCTTCCTTTTGGAGCTCGATAACGATCGCCCCGCGGCGCGCGGCCGACAGATTATCGTCGAAGACCTGAAACTGGTCAGACAGCAATGTCTTCACATTCACATTGAAACTGATGTCGCCAGAAATTGAGACAGCGTCCGTCTTCATCAACATGGACAGGACCCGCCGATCCAGAGTTTCGGTCAAATGCTGAAACAACCAGCGGTTCGAAACAAGATTGACCCCGGGCAAAATTGTCTCGCGGAGATCCTGTATTGAAATGAACAGTTCACTAAACAACTGCTCGGGCACCATCTTGCTATCAACCCGGCAGATAAACTGTCGACGCACCAAGTTCGACAGGTCTGCCCTTGATAACGCATCTTCGACTTTGGCCAGAACAGGCGGGGTCAGCGGCTCGCCTTTTTTCTGCTTTTCCTTTAGACGCTGGCGTGCGTCCATCCTGCTCCGCACTTCGGTCTGGCGCTTCTCTTCGGCTTCGGCGAGACCCTGAACGAGTTGGACAATTTCTTCGTATTGAGAAGACGCATCGTACCACGTTGCAAATGTCCGCCCGTCCTTCCCTTCATCTTCGACAAGTGGATCATCGCCAAACAGGAAACGGATTTTCTGAACAATCGTCTCGACCTGCGGCGCAGCATTCAACTTGTAGATAAAGAACAAATCGGCGCTTTTAAGAATAAACAGTTGGCCGATCATATCCTTGACCAGGCCATCAAAGTTACCTGCAGCCGTCCGGATATGCTGATCACGCCGGTTGAAGGGCCGGAGGTGCGAAAGATGCACGTGCACCAATCCTCGCCCTTCTTTGAGTTTCTCAAGGCGATGCACATAATCAATGAGCAGCTTTTCTTGAGACGGCAATTTATCTGGTTGTGTCGCCATCGTGATCAGTACCACCCACTCATGATTTCGGTGCCACCTTGGCTTTGGCCTTAGGCTTGGCTTTTGGCTTAACCTTGGACCGGGTCATCGCCTGGAACAGTTTATCAACAAAATAGCCCTGGAACCGGGAAATGCCGAGCGCAAGGCCCCACTTCACAGCCTTTTCAGAATCTACACGGGACAGCACCATGCTATCTGCGCCCGCGTTCTGGACCGTTTCCCGGAACATCTTCAATCGACCATCGTCATCCGTGTCGCTTTCAAAGTCCTTGCCCCAGGCCACTTTAATATAGTCTGGCTTGAGGTTTGCCGGGTCAAAGAACTGCAGCGACATCGGGTTCACCCCGTCGACCAGGACTTTGTAGCCGCGCTCCTGTAACATGTCGCGCGCATATCCATAGGTATTCATATCCGCGAAGATATCGATCACCTGGAACTCAATCACAAATTTTCGGGCGTTATCGTCAACCAGTTTGTTGAAGTTCGAGAAATCACGGGACAACACCGTGCCGATATTGAGGTTGAGACTTATCGGCTCAAGCACCTCATCAAAATTCTTCCGGCCAATGACGGAAAGAACACGTTTGTCGAGCGTCTCGGTCAGGTATTGAAACAGCCACGCACTGGAAAAAAGATTAATGGCCGGTGCCACACGTTCTTTTAATTCCGACATGGCAATGAAATGTTCACGGAACACAATTGCCCCGGCTTCGCCTGGCGATATACGAATACATGTTTGCTGGCGAATCAAATCGGCAATGCGTGTCGCCTGGAGTTGCTGGTTCAGCGCCGCCAGGTTCTTGGCTGTAATCGGATCACCGGTGCCCTTGTTGGCCTCGTCGTTACGCGCTTTCTCCAACTCTTCGACCTGGACTTGCGCCTTCACAGAAAGTTCAGTCGCCGCAGACAGAAACGCGGCAAAATCTTCGCGAGCAGCTAGATCGTACCATGTCGTCAACCGGTCTTCGAAATCATCATCACCAACAGCAACCGGGTCTTCACTAAACATCGCACGTACTTTGTCGATATACGGATCGATGTCTTCAACGAGGACTTCACGGCAAAGTAAAACCAGGTCCTTGTTCATCATCGAATAAACAATCGCATCGTTTCCAGCGACCAGATTATCAAACACCCGGGTTGCGATATTTATGTAGTGGGGTTGCCGATTGCTGGCACGCAGTTGAGACAGGTGAAGATGCACGGCGAAGTAACCTGACGGGTTCTCTTCGATCCGAGCCAGCTTATCCAGTAATACTGCTTCCTGGGTCTGCGATTTATCCACGGGCATCACCATGTCTACGTTGTATGCTGACGGGCTTCACAAACCGTTAACGATAAACGACAATGAATGCACATCCGTCACGTAGCCATTATTGTGCCAGAGGCGTCAATGCCATACCAGAGCTTCCAAGCACCTGATCAGGGCCTGCATTCAGGTATCATTTTACCGCATGGGCTGCGTATTTATGCGATTGGCGACATTCATGGGCAATTTTCACTTTTGGACCGCTTGCAAGAGATGATTCGCAAAGATGTGCGTGATGATCCAGCCATACGGCATGTGATCATATATCTCGGAGATTACGTTGATCGCGGGCCGAAATCATCTGACGTGATTGACCGCTTATGCATGCCCTCAGATCAAGGTATCGAGACCATATATCTGAAAGGGAATCACGAAGAATTCTTGATCAATTTTCTTGAAGACGCGAGCACAGGCGATGCCTGGCTTTTGAATGGTGGGGGCGACACCCTTGCAAGCTACGGGGTTCCCGAAAAACTGTACCAGAGCACAAAGACTTACCACGATGCCCGAGACGCGCTTCGTCATCGAATGCCTGCAAAACACAGGGATTTCTTGAACAATCTCGCCTTAAGTCATCGTATCGGGTCGCTTTTCTTCGCGCATGCAGGCGTAAACCCTGATGTCCCTTTAGACCAACAACGGTCGAAAGATTTGATGTGGATACGGCACAAATTCATCAATTCAACAAAGGACATTGGGGCCTATGTTATTCATGGCCATACACCCCGGCCAGAACCGGAAGTGACACCGTTCAGGATAAATGTTGATACCCATGCATGGCATACAGGTCATCTGACCGCCGTTGTGCTTGAATCCGGTAAATTCCGCTTCCTCAACACCTGACTGATTTCGCCTTGGCCACTTGGCCCCTCGGTGGTAGTTTCCGACACCTGAACGTTTGACGACAATTGAGGTCTCTGTGAGTTCACTACTAGCAAAGAAAGTCCTGGTAACAGGCGGTGCAGGATTTATTGGCTCGCATCTTTGTGAGCGCCTTGTTGCACGCGGAGACGATGTGCTGTGCCTCGACAATTTTTTCACAGGCGCGAAAGCCAACGTCGCACATCTTTTACGGGCCGATAACTTTGAGTTGTTGCGCCACGACGTGACGGTACCGCTTTATGTCGAGATTGACGAAATTTACAATCTGGCCTGCCCGGCATCACCGGTGCATTACCAGTACGATCCCGTACAAACGACAAAGACCAGCGTCCACGGTGCCATTAATATGCTCGGCCTCGCCAAACGCACAGGGGCAAAGATTTTACAGACCTCTACAAGTGAAGTTTACGGCGATCCGGAAATTCATCCGCAGCCCGAAAGTTATAAAGGCAACGTCAACCCGATTGGCCCAAGGGCCTGTTATGACGAAGGCAAGCGCTGTGCGGAAACACTGTTTTTTGACTACCATCGCCAGAACAATCTGAACATTCGCGTCTGCCGGATATTCAATACCTACGGGCCCCGAATGCACCCGGAAGATGGGCGCGTGGTTTCCAACTTCATCATGCAGGCACTGCGCGGCGAGCCGTTGACGCTATATGGCGATGGCTCCCAGACACGTTCGTTTTGCTATGTAGATGATCTCGTCGACGGGATTATGGGCCTGATGGATGCGTCGGACGACAATACCGGTCCAATGAACCTTGGCAATCCTAACGAATTCACCATCCGTGCATTGGCCGAAACCGTCGCCGAGATGACGGGCGCAAAATCTGAAATTGTATTCATGCCGCTGCCCGAAGATGATCCAACCCAGCGATGCCCCGATATCACACTGGCAAAATCAGTGCTGGGATGGGAACCAACGATACAGTTACGTGACGGCTTGGCGCGCACCATCGATTACTTCAAAAGCATTTCCTGAGAGCGAGACACGCCCTTTCATGAAACAGGTCATTCAATCACGGCGAAGCGGTAAACTGGCTCTCAAAGAGGTCCCGGCAACCCGGGTACGCGCCGGGCATCTTCTGGTGCGGACACGCGCTTCACTGATTTCTGCGGGCACAGAACGCATGGTCGTCGATTTCGCCAAGAAAAGTCTGGCCGGCAAAGCGCAGGCGCGTCCTGACCTGGTCAAGAAGGCGCTCGCCAAAGCCAAAAAAGAGGGACTTTGGAACACCTGGAAAGCCGTGATGGCCAGGCTGGATGAGCCACTGCCCTTGGGCTATTCGGCGGCTGGCGAAGTTATTGCCGTGGGTGCAGGTCTCGAAGCTGAGTTTCGCGTCGGTGACAGGGTCGCCATGGCGGGTGCCGGGATCGCCAATCATGCGGAACTGAACGCCGTGCCGCGTAATCTTGTTGCAAAAATCCCCGATAATGTCAGTGACGACGACGCGTGCTACGGGACTGTTGGTGCGATTTCCATGCATGCGGTGCGCAACCTGAAAGTTAGTCTTGGCGATATTGTAGGCGTCATTGGGTGCGGTCTCGTGGGGCAACTCGCCATTCAGTTCTTAACACTGTCGGGTGCCAGAGTTATCGCCTTTGACTATGCCGATGACCGCCTCGAGTTAGCCAAAAATTCGGGTGCGATTGCCGCTCTTAAACCTGATGCGGATGCCAGCAATGTTGTCTTGGGATTAAGCGCTGGCCGGGGGGCTGACGCCGTCCTGATTTCAGCCGCTACATCATCAAGCGACCCTTTCAACGTTGCTGCCGACATTGCCCGCGATCGGGCGAACATTGTCATGGTCGGTCTGACCGGAACGACATTCCCTTACCAGACGTTCATGACCAAGGAACTGAACCTGACGGTGTCGCGTTCCTATGGGCCGGGCCGATACGATCCAGACTTCGAAGGGCGCGGCGTCAAATATCCCGAAGGCTGGGTACGCTGGACGGAAACAGAGAACCTCGCAGAAACGCTCCGCCTGTTAGCACCGGGCAACGCAGCCAAATTGGATGTGGCCGCACTGACGTCACACAAGTTTCCGCTTGAGAATGCCGAGCAGGCCTATGCGCTGGTCACTGGCGGAGGCGAACGTCATCTCGGCGTTGTACTTACGTATTCTGGTGATATTGATCCAAAGCAAACTGTTCAGAAAATGCGCACTCAAAAGCCTGGCCACGGCACATGTATCATGGGCGCTATTGGGGCGGGGAACTTTGCGCGGGCTGTCTTACTGCCGGCTTTGACGTCTCTGCCTGACGTGCGGCTTAAGACCTTGGCGACCCAGCGTGGCGCATCTGCAGAGAATAGTGCCGAGACTCACGGGTTTGAAAATGCGGCGAGTGACATCGACAGTGTCATGAACGATCCCGAGATTAATGCCGTCATGATCGCAACCCGCCATGACAGTCACGCGGCGATGACAGCGCAAGCACTCCGTGCGGGAAAATCTGTGTTCGTTGAAAAGCCTTTGGCGCTTGATCTGGACCAGCTCAATGACGTCATTGACGCGATCAATGGCGCGGAAGGGTTTGTGCAAGTTGGCTTTAACCGTCGGTTCGCGCCCCAAATCTCCGCACTTTGCGATCATTTCAAAGCGACGACAGGGCCCAAGGTCATTACCGTGCGTGTGAATGGAGGCGCCATTGAAGGCGGTCACTGGACACAATCTTCTGACGAGGGTGGCGGACGTGTTCTGGGCGAGATGTGTCATTTTGTTGATCTGGCCCGGCATCTTGCAGGTTCAGCCATCGTAAGTGTGCGCGCCGACGCCGCCACAACTGAACACGGTAGCGGCGATGACGTGATTGCCAATTTGGCGTTTGCCGATGGCAGTCTGGCGAGCATCATTTACACAGCGCGCGGTGACACCTCGCTACCAAAAGAACGCATTGAGATGTTTGCCGGAAGTCGGGCGGGTGTGCTGGATGATTTTCAGTCTTTGACCTTGGCCGCCAATGGTAAAACCGACACGACAAACGCCAGTCAGGACAAAGGCCACAAACAGCAAATGGCTGCGTTCGTTGCAAGCGTTACCAAAGGGCACGCGGCACCGATTGACGAGGCTGAACTGGTCGAAACATCTGCCGCGACCATCGCTGTGCTGGAAAGCCTGCAGACCGGCAACCGCGTCGAAATTTAGGAAACGCCATTTATGGATATTGAAGCTTTTTATAACAGCGAATTTTCAGAGCACACAGACGTCGTGTCAAAAACACGCGAAGCCTGCGCAGCACCATTCGCGGTCCTGCTTGAGCGGGCCGCTGAGAGTGTTCGCCATGGCGGGAAAATCATACTCTTTGGCAATGGTGGCAGTGCCGCGGACTGTCAGCACCTCGCAACAGAACTGACGATCCGGTACAAAACGGACCGCGCACCGATTGCAGCGATCGCCCTTACCACGGATACTTCTGCGTTAACCGCAGGCGGCAACGACCTTGGATTTGAGAACATTTTCTCCCGCCAGATCGAAGCCTTGGGGAAACCCGGAGATGTTGCTATTGGCATTTCGACATCAGGAAATTCGGAAAATGTCATCCGCGCGCTTGAGGCGGCAAAAGGCATGCAAATTGTACCCGCTGCCTTGGGCGGTAAAGACGGCGGTAAATTGGTCGGGATCGCCGAACCTTTGCTGATCGTTCCCTCGCAAACAACCGCCCGCATTCAGGAAATGCATATTATGCTGGGGCAGATGCTTTGTGGTGCGCTTGAAATTGAATTGGGTTTGGTATGACGACAGACCGTTCCAGATTGATCCCACTGGTTGAAAGCATCGATGGCACGCATGTGCTTGTCGTCGGCGATGCCATGCTGGACCGATTTGTAACCGGCGACGTTGAGCGTATTTCACCTGAAGCCCCGATCCCGGTTTTGCGTGTCAAAAATGAAACGCGGATGCCAGGAGGTGCTGGAAACGTGGTGCGAAACCTCTCAGCACTTGGTGCAAACGTGAGGTTTATAGCTGTCACCGGGCAGGACGCAGCGGGTGATGAGCTGGCGCAAGCCATGAACGACTGCCCGCGCGTGTCGACCGATTTGGTGCAAGACTCTGCTCGGGCAACAACCATCAAAGTTCGATATGTCGCAGGTAATCAGCAGATGATGCGGGCGGACTGGGAAGATGATGCGCCCTTGGCAGACGAGATTTCTAACGATCTTTTGACGCGCGCACTCAAAGCTGTCGATGGATGCAGCGCCATTGTCCTTTCAGATTACGACAAAGGCGTGCTCGCCGATGGGCGCGCCGTCGCGATCATTGAGGCCGCCAAGGCGGCTGGCATTCCGGTTATTGTTGATCCCAAAGGAGATGGTTACGCACGCTATCAGGGCGCAGACCTCATCACGCCTAACCGCAAGGAACTGGCACAGGCGACGACCCTTACCGCGGACAGTGACGACGCCATCGTCACCGCAGCATCTTCACTGATAAGCGCACACAGCCTTGGCGGCATTCTGGTGACCCGAAGTGCTGACGGTATGACATTGGTGGGCCAGGATGGATCAGCAACCCATCTACCGGCTGAAAGCCAGGAAGTCTTTGATGTGTCCGGTGCGGGCGATACCGTTGTTGCGTGCGTCGCAGCGATGGTCGGCGCAGGACATGAACTCAAAGATGCCGCAGCCGTTGCAAATGTTGCCGCTGGCATTGTTGTCGCCAAAGTTGGTACAGCCGTTGCCTATTCTGCAGAGGTCATCGCGGCGCTCCATCATCAGGATATTTCTGACGCCGAGGCCAAAGTCCTGACCGAAACCCAGGCAGTTGAACGCGTTGAGCGCTGGCGACGCCAGGGATTGAAGGTTGGATTTACCAATGGATGTTTCGACTTACTGCATCCAGGCCATGTGTCTCTACTCCGTCAATCAAAGGCAGCCTGTGATCGACTTATTGTCGGGCTGAACTCGGATGCCTCTGTAAAACGGCTTAAGGGTGAAGAGCGACCCGTTCAAAACGAGGCGGCGAGAAGCGCTGTCATGGCGTCGTTGTCGTCGGTTGATCTGGTGGTGATTTTTGGTGAGGACACACCTTATGAATTGATCGAACGCCTTCACCCGGACGTCATGGTCAAGGGTGCCGATTACGCGATCGAAGACGTCGTTGGCGCAGACCTTGTGTTGGGTTGGGGCGGCGACGTCGTGCTCGCAGACCTGAAGGCTGGTCACTCGACCACAGCCACCATTGATCGGCTCAACAACGGGTCAAAATCCGAGTAATGTCTGAGACCGTCCAGGCTTACCTAGTTTACGGATTAGCCTGGGGTGCGTTTGGATTGGCACACTCAATCTTCGCAAGTGCAATTGTAAAGCGGCGGTTGGTGCATGTATTCGGGCGAGCGTACCGCCTTGCCTACAATGGCTTTGCCATCGTTTCTCTGGGGGCAACATTCTGGATCGGGTTTCAGGTGTTCGCCGGAACCGAAGCTTTCCAACTTTCCCGCGGAGTAAAGATGCTGCTGGGCGCAACCGAGATCAGTGGCTGGTTTTTGATGTTCTTCGCACTTGGCCAATATGACCTCAGCCGGTTCGCCGGGACCCATCAAATGAAAGCTTCAAATTCGAATTCTCCGGGTGATGACGATGAAACGCTACAAACCAAGCGACTGCACCTTTATGTGCGGCACCCTTTGTACAGCGCTGTTTTCCTCGTGTTGTGGGGCGCTGTGTGGACACCGTTTGGCCTGGCGACAGCGATCTTTGGCAGTGTCTATCTTTTGATTGGGACGTATTTTGAAGAGCGCCGGTTGCTGGCACGTTATGGCCAGAGCTACGGCGAATACCGATCTCGTGTGCCCGCATTCATCCCCTGGAAGGGGCGCGTGGCCTAGTTCGTTTCAGGTGCGGCGTCAGGAATGACAGGTGCTGTTCCCTTAGGCTCTGCATTATCGATGACTTTGGAGGCTTCCTGCTTCACGTCTTCGATCGCGCCGAATAATTTAGCAAAGAAGCCTTGGTCACTGGTCGGGTTCGGCAGCGACCTCGCGGGCATCCCACTGTGCGCAACTTTCATAACATCACGCCAAATCCGTGCCGGATAACTGCCCCCGGTGACATTCTTCATGGCCGCACCATTATCATTGCCAAGCCACACGCCGCCGACAAAGTCCGCCGTGTAGCCAACAAACCAGGCATCACGATAATTTTGCGACGTGCCGGTTTTACCCGCCGCTTCCCGGTCCAGTTTTGCGGCCTTTCCGGTTCCTGAACGTATGACCTCGCGCAGCATACTGTTCATTGAGCCAACGTGACGTGGTTCAATGACCGTGCCCGGGCCTGATCCTTTTCGGCGATATAACACCTCGCCGCCCCCATCGCGAATTTCTACAATGCCATAAGGAATGACGCCATTACCGCCGTTCGCAAACGCCGTGTAGGCAGCCGTTAATTCAAGCAAACTCGTTTCTACCGTACCCAAGGCTATTGACGCATCAGGCTTTTCGCCGGGGTCAATGCCAAGCGCTCTGGACGTCGACGCGACGCGGCCAATCCCGGCCTTCATCGCAACACGCACAGCAACAGTATTCATAGACTTCGCCAGACCATCGGCGACGGTGACCTTACCGACGTACTTTCCATTAAAGTTCTGCGGCTGCCATTTACCAATCTTTACCGGTGCATCATCGATCAGATCGTTGGGAGACAAGCCCGACTTGAGCCCTGCGAGATAGACCACTGGTTTGAATGCTGACCCCGGCTGACGGCGCGCTTGCGTTGCCCGATTGAACTGGCTCTCTCCATAGTTCCGCCCGCCGACCATTGCCGTTACCGCGCCATCCGGGCGCATCAACAACACAGCCCCGTCGCCGATACTGCGCGATTTACCTGATTTGCCCAGGGTCGCACGAAGGCGCGCTTCGGCGGCAGCCTGTAAACGTGGATCCAACGTTGTTTGGACGAACAGGTCACGGTCTCGCGCACCCACATAATCGCCAACATAGTCCAGCACCCAGTCAACGAAATGAGGGGCTGTGCGACCAGGCCTCACCGCTTTCCTTTTCGAAGACAATGATCGCGCTTTCTTGGCATCTTCTTCTGACAGATATCCCGCGGCGACCATGTTTGCGAGGACAACGCGTGTGCGATCTGTTGCGCGCTTGTCGCTACTATGGGGATTGTAACGGCTCGGCGCTTTGAGCAATCCCGCGAGCATCGCTGATTGCCAGACATTTAACTGACTTGCCGGGCGTGAGAAGTATTTACGCGCTGCGGCATCGACGCCGTATGTGCCCGCGCCGAGGTAAACCCTGTTCAGGTACAATTCCAGAATTTGATCCTTGGAGAACCGGTGCTCAAGCCAAAGCGCAAGCATGACCTCCTGAATTTTACGCTTATAGGTTCGCTCGGAACTGAGAAACAGGTTCTTGGCGACCTGTTGCGTGATGGTGCTGCCGCCCTGAACAATCCGCCCCGCCCGCACATTGGTCACAGTGGCCCGCGCCAGACCAATCAGATCGATACCAAAATGCTCATAGAAGCGACGATCTTCGGTGGCGAGGACCGCTTGCGGCAATGCAGATGGCAGATCTGAAAGCTTCACCGGAATACCGTAAAGATCACCGACCGCCGCGATCTCTTTGCCATCTGCTGCAAGAATCCAAAGCGTTGGTCGGCGTGAGGGTGCCAGATTTTCCTCGATGTCGGGCAGCCCCGTATAGAACCAGCCCACAACAAACAGACTTGCGATCAACCCCCAGACGCAGAGCGTGGCAATCCATTTGCCAATACGACGCCAGATGGGCGCTTTTGCGGCAGCAGCTTTCTTCGCACGTGATGATTTCTTTCGAGCCATAACGCTTTATGCCCCAAGGGCGTTATAAACCTGTTAATGTAAATCCAATTAAATTGATTTTTAGCAAAGCAATAACGTTAAAATTTACAACTTGGCAGTGACAGCACAGATATGAAAAAGAACCTGGAATTTGTTGAAACGCTCCCCTGGAGCGACATTGGCACATCAATCCTCATTATCGCCGTCGTTTTAGGGATCAGATGGGTGATTTTCCGGGCCATTCGGGGCAAATCTGAAACCCTCAGCCCCGAACAGCGGAAATGGATATCCTCCACCCGCAATATCGCCATTATCATTATCATTATTTTGTTGCTGTCGGTGTGGTCGCTTGAATTATCGCGATTTGCGCTATCCATTGCCGCGTTTGCATTGGCTATTGTCATTGCCAGCAAAGAACTCACCCTTTGCCTGCTGGGGGGAATTTACCGGGCCATTACTCAGCCGTTCAGTATCGGTGACTGGATTGAGGTTGGGCCTATTCGCGGCGAAGTTCTCCAGGAAGGCCTGATCAGTACGACCTTACAGGAAATTCCACCCCGCAGCGACATCACGCAGAATTATACCGGACGCACCATCACCATGCCCAACTCGATGCTGTTGGCACATTCTGTAATGAATGAAGATTATCTCCGGTATTTCGTGACACATCGTTTCACCATCACGTCGAGTGCGGATCATACATCACCAAAGTCTGATGGTGCGTTCGTGCGTAAGGAAGTGGAAAAACTATGGAAAGGTTTCGAGACCAAAGCTACGGAAACCTGGAGCACAATTCGAAAACATACAGGTGTTCCCCTCAAGAACCCTGATCCCATCGTCGATGTGCATACGACAGACGATTGTCATATCGCCATCACCGTACAGATATTCTGCCCCCGCGAAGAAGCCGAAGCCATTGAGCATAACATCACCACAGCCCTGCTCGAGCGTCAGCGCCTCCGTCGTGGAAAATCCTCAGAAACGTAAATAGACGAGAAAAATTTTAAACTCAGGCGCCGGTGATCAGCTGTGCCAGTTGCGTCTCATACATCACGAACATCCCAAGCACCGTTGTCAGAACACCGATGCCACCGCGCAAAAAATGATGCGCCCATGTCAGGCTTTTAGCGGTATACCCAAGAGGCACAGCGATCACAACAGACAGTGCTGCCATACCGATAATGGAGCCAAACCCAAAAACCACCACATAGAGGATGCTATGTATTGGATCACTGATCGCACTTGCGGCCAGCACCAATAACGCCGCAGATCCTGCGAGACCATGCATGAAGCCGACAAACAAAGTTCGCCACGGCAACCCTTCGGGATGCTCATGCGCGTGCGCGTTCTCTGCATGTGGCACGGTATCCCCGGCATGGCTGTGCGCGTGCAGGTGTAACATACCGTCATCATGTTTATGCGCGTGAAAATGAATTCGATCGCGGTGGAGACCCCATAAAACATTTATCCCGAGCCCAACCAACATCATGCCAACAACGAATTCCAGCCAGCCGGCAATCTGATCATTGAGTGCAGCACCCAGGTACAAAATCGTCCCCACGACCAGCGCCAGCATGACCGCGTGACCGGTTCCCCAAAGGGCACCATGCCACACCATGCGCTTCATGGAGGTTTCACCTGAGGCCATCGACGAGACCGCGGCAACATGGTCGGCTTCGAGTGCGTGCTGCAAGCCAATTACCAGTCCAAGCAACAAGATACCGCTCAATCCAAAATCCATTTTATGTCCTCAAGTCCGAAAGAATATCGCTGCATCCTAACGCCCGAATACATCCGCGCAATAACACAGCAGACAAATTATTGTGGAATTGCGTCAAACGCGATGCAAATGCGAGTTTCTGAAGATCGCAAAGGAATGGTTCGATGATAGAAATAGGCTGGAAACAGGATCGAATTCCCAGCTTTTGGCATGATCAGCTTGGTCTCTGATACAGTTTTACGTTCAGGGTAGTCATGAGGGGTGCCAAACTCGATCCATCCTGCCGCCTCTGGATCGTCTTCACTGATCGATGGCGGGACTTTGATGTAATAAACGCCACTAAGCCAGGCATCCCGGTGAATGTGCGAATCCTGATGTCCCTGCTCTTCCATCACCACGCCCCAGGCATTCAGCGAATACGACGCAGGTGCCCGCCTAGCAAACGGATCATCCGGATTGGCGCGGCAATCAGCGATCACAGCATCTATCTCGGCACGAACCCATGATAAAAGCTCGAAGATCGGGCCCGACGAATCGCCTGTGATATCACCGGTGTGGTAGCCTTTCTTGGTTGAGTAATCCTTTGGCTCATAGGCGATTGTCGGATGATTTGAGACCGCCTCTGCCAGCCTCAAGTTCATGGCTTCAACGCCACCGTCCGGCGCAAAAGTGCGCGGCATCAGACGGCCTTCAAAATCCATGATCGCACGGGCCTCATCATCGCGGCCCAGCTCGAAGCAGATTATGGAGTGCAGTGCCATGGCCCCGGTGTGGCCGGGTGCAGCGCGAAGCACACGCATGCATTCCTGATCCGCGGCCTCCCAATCGCCTTCGAGTGCAAGTGCCCGCGTTAAGGCAACGCGGGTCTCATGATTGCCCGGCATATGACCCAAAGCCCTTTTGTATCTTGGAATAGCCTCTGGCCGGTTATCTGTCTGCACATGCATATGAGCTGACATGATCAATGCCTCAAGGTCGTTCGGGTCAAGACCGAGCGCCTTTTCAAATTCTCCGAGGGCGGTGAGATAATCCCCTTCACGCTCCAGCATCTTTGCAAGCTCAACGCGAATCTTGGGAACATCCGGCAGACGTTTGGTAATATTTTTCAGCACCTCAATGGCCTGGGTTCGCTGGCCCAGATCAAAATCCGCAAGCGCGTTGTAGTACTGAACGAGGTCATTGTCGGGTTGTTCACGCAGAAGTCTGGCATACATCTTAGATGCTGCCGAAATATCACCGGCTGCGTGAAGCGCGCCCGCTTTCTCAAATCTGTTTTCGAAGTCATTACTCATGCCTTCGGGTTATAAACCAATTTTCCAGGCGCCAAAAACAAGAAAACCGGTGCCAACGTGGCACCGGTTCCTTTTGGGGGGAGGACTTCTCTTGTTTCAGGGTTAGCCGAATTCTGGGCTATCGTTAACAATTGGCTCAATGTTAGTTTCGACCTGATTGTCCAGCAGATCCTTTGTCAGTTGCTCAACAGCAATGCTTGGATCAACACCGCCACCTGCGAAGGCTGGTGCCGCGACACCAAGAGCGAGAGCAAGTGCAACTGCAGCTGTGATATTTTTCGTATTCATAATGTATCTCCTTTGGATCAATGTCCGTTAAGTTCTAAATGTTTCAGAACGTCGCCGTTCTCTTGATGATGAATATAGAGAGGAACTTTACGGGGCGCATTTAAAGCCGAGTAAACCAACAGAGAGAAAATAAGATCATATATTTCAATGTCTTATTGGTTTTTCGCAATATCCGCAGGTGGACCCATCACACAATGCGTGAGCCTGCTCTCAAACTTGAGAGCAGGCGGTGACCTGAATGTGATTACATTAGTAACTTCGACGTGATTTGGGGCTAAATCACGCGGCTTGATCCCATAGAATTCTGATCAATCGAACTTTGACCAGAGGTCCATACCGCATTTTTCACACGTTTGCGGATTGCCTTCCATCACGTGACCGCACTGCTCACAAGTCGTACGTAGGCGTTTGGAGGCATCGTCCAGTGGCTTCAGTAATTTTTTAATGAACCCGAACATGTGATCCTCCTGACCCGTCAAAAAAGATTAGTTCTCTGGAATGTTATCTTCGATCGGCTTGAGCTTGGCCGCTTCATCTGCAGTCATATTGTAGCCGTCATCGATCAGAAAGAGTATCCCGCGCAGCACCAGAACGCAGGCCGCAAAAATCAAAACGGCCTTAACCGTCCTGTTCATCCGCCGTCTTTGTACCGGGTGCAGGTCGTCGGTCATACGAACGATCTCTCTTCTGCTAACGCTTATCGCTCGGAGAACGAGCGCGACAATGCATTATAAACCGGACCAGAGAGATACTGTAGTAGTGTTTGCTCACCGGTCACGATATCCGCGGTAACGGTCATACCCGGCAAGATTGGACGATCAACACCGTTGGTATGGATCACAGGCGCATCCAGTTCGATCATACCTTTGAAGTAAGGCTCGCCCTCTTCATTGATGAGGGTCGTTGGCGACAATTGAAACAGCCTGCCCAAAACCGACCCATAGCGTCGTTGGTCAAAGCCGTTTATGACCACTTTAGTTGGTTGCCCAACGGCAACGTGCCCGATGTCTTCAGGTGGGATTTCCGTCTCGACCACAAGTCGCACATTGGACGGAATGATGGTCAGCAGAACCTGTGCCGATTCAACAACCGCACCCGGCGTATTAATGCTCAGGCTATGCACAATCCCCGTTACAGGCGCACGCACATCAAGGCGATTCACCCGATCTTCCAGCCGCAACAAATTTTCCTGTACTTCGGCGAGTTCGCCCAATACGCCTGAGAGTGCCTCTAATGCCGTATCGCGTTCGGTCGCTAGGAATTCAGCAAGCTCGTTTTCCGCTTCGATGATACCGACTTCAGCCTGCTCGGCAGATGCGACGGCATCCGCGTAAGACCCTTCAACACGTGACATTTCCAACTGGGAGCTGATCACATTGACCCGCGAACCATGCCCGGACTTGAATAATCGCACCCGCATATCAACCGCTTCGCGTACAAGCTTTAACTGACCACGAAGGCTCTTGGCTTGACGCCGGTGAATCTCAACCGTCTTCTGGCGTTGCTTGATCTTGCTTTCGAAAACCGCGCGCTGCCCATCAATCCGGCCACGGGTCGCCTCAAGAGATATCCGGGCCTCCTCAACAAGCATAGGCACGCTCTGCGACAAATTCCCAAAAACAGGGTCTACATTATCAATTTGCGCACGGAGCCGTACTTCACGAATACGCAATGCGGCCTCGCGCGCACGGATTTGCCCAAGCTCAGCTTCACGCTGAGTCCGGTCGAAGCGAATGAGTGTTTGTCCCTCGGTGACGGTATCCCCGTTAGAAATCAAAATATCACTGACAATGCCGCCTTCCAGGTGCTGCACAATCCGCTGATTGCCCGCAGGGACAACTTTACCCGTTGTTGTTGTTGCCGTTGTCACGGGCACCGTGTGAGACCAAAAGACGGATCCGACCAACAGGCAGAGGATCAGAAACAGCGCAATCACCGAAATTCGTGATGGCCCCATTTCTTCGAGCACCGCTTCACGGGTCAAATGCTTCATCTGACTGCGCGGGATATAGTTTATCCGTGAGCTTTCATCTGGCTTTTGAGGTGTGGTCTGGTCATTCATGACATTAACTCGTTATTGCTTTGGTTGCTTGATCACCAATGGATTTTGGTTGGGACAAAACCTCATCCGGTGTGCCGATGGCAACGACAGCACCATGATCAAGAAGGATGAGCCGGTCGCATAGACGCATATGGCTCGGTCGCTGGGTAATCATCAAAATTGTTTTCTCGCCGCGCAAACTCGAGATTGTTGACAGGAATTGACGTTCGTCAGCATCTTCCATGGAACTTGCAGGCTCATCCATGACCAAGATCGGGCTGTCACGCAAGAACCCGCGCGCCAGCGCCAGTTGTCTGAGGAAACCCTGCGGGACCTGTGCCTGAACACCTTCACGGAATGGCGTCAACAAGCCCTGCGGCAAGGCCTCGATTTTGTGCAGGACGCCTGCCATCTCACAGGCTTCGCGGACGCGCTCAACACTAGCTGTTGGATCAGAAATCAAAATATTGTCGAGCAACGTGCCCGGAAATGAATGATTGGTCTGCGGCACAAAAGAAATCGTCTGGCGCAGTGTGATCGGGCGAAGCTGACGGATATCTACGCCATCAATACTGACACTCCCAGCCTGCGGGCGGTACAAGCCCAAGGCAAGTTTCATGAGCGTGGTTTTACCAGACCCACTATGGCCGATGATGCCAACCATCTCGCCGGGCTCGACGGTAAAGTTGACGCCCAAAATAGCCGGATTGGACTCTGCTGAGTACCGCATACTGACCCGGTTAAACGCGATCTCGCCCTCAAAACCGATACTTGTCATCGGATAATCGCCAGGCTGCTGTTCTTTGTCGTAACTCAACAAACGAACCAGTTGCTCGAAGCTCTGGCGAACCTGTTCAGCGCGTCCCGCCAAACTGAATATTGTCTGGATCGGTGATAAAACACGCCACACCAACATCATTGTTGCAATCAACGCACCCACGGTCATTTCACCCGCCATGGCCAGGAATACGCCAAACACCAGTGTGGCAGTTCCGCTTAGGATCATCAGCGTTTGCGAGACATCCTGCGAGACCGTTTGCGCACGCGCGACTTCAAAGTTAGCCCACGACGCATCAGCGGAAATTTTACGGAACCGGTCTGACCAGGTTTTCTCGCCGCCCAATTGCTTGATGGATCGCATCCACCACATGATCTCCACGAGATAACTGTGTCGCTTGGATCGATCTTCACCGGACAATGCCGTCCGGGACTTGATCTCAGGCATCGCAAAATATGCAATGATGAAATAGGCAATGGCCAGCACCACCGGCACGAACACCAACGGCCCTCCCAAAGCTGTAATGACAGCCAAGAATATGAGGGCGAATGGCATGTCCAGGAACAGTGTCGTCAGTGCACCCGTGAACAATTCACGAAAGGAGGCGAATTCACGAATGCGCGTGACCTGCCCGCCGACGGGTGCGCGTTCTGTAAACAATGGCGGCAAATGGAGGATATGTTCAAACACGCGCTGACTGATCAGGTAATCCAGTCGCGCGCCTGTCGACGCCTGAATCCACGCGCGCACCAGTCTTAGTATAATGTCGAATAATGTCGCGACGCCCACACCAACCATGAGCGTAAACAGTAAATCGTGAGATTCCTTGGCGATCACCTGATCATAAATCACCATGATCGATAGCGGCACCAGCAACGACATGACATTAATAAAGAACGACAAGATCAGACAATTGACCAGCATCCCTTTGACGTTGCCGAGGATGCGCCGCAGCCAATGTCTGGGCGTCTCGTTTACCAGTCGATTGTCATCGGCTATCGCTTTGATTGAAAACACCAGACCGTTCGGAAGATGCCTTACACGTTCAGTACGGATCGGCTTTGCGCCATCCAGAATCTCGTATCCATCGACGTTGCGCCCGAGAATAACAATCGGCTCACCTTTTTTCGGGAACATCAAGCACGGGCATAACCGCTCGGAGATTTTACTCGTGGATACATCGAGGCGATCGCTTTTGAAACCGAGCCGTGCCAGCGTATCACGCAGGTCTGCTGCATCCAGATATGTTGTGCCGACAGGCAGCGCCTCAACAAGCTGACGCGCGCCGCCTTGCCACCCAAGTGCATCCAGCAATGTCACCAGACAAGCTGACGATGGGTCGAGACCCTGTCGATGTCCAAACCGGCGCAAGAGTACCTGCAGCCATTCTGACGACAGATCATCTGCTTTTGCTTGATGGAGTGTAATCTGGCTCATGTATCTAGGGTCCGCATCAATTCACAGGTGCCGCGTCGTTCGGCGTAATGTCGCTGACCATGCCACGGTCAACTTTCAGAACTTTATCAGCAATCCTGATCATCGACGGTCTCGACGTCACCATAATCACTGTTGTGTAACCCCGTTTATCCTCGATCATGCGGCGCAATCTTGTGTCCGCATCCATGTCCAGTGCTGAGTTTGCCTCGTCCAGAAGGATCAGCTTTGGATTACCGGAGAAGACACGTACCAGTGAGATCATTTGCTGAACACTACCAGCTAGGCTCTCGGACGCCGCATCGCCAACAATCGTGCGCAGACCTTTTGGCATTGTCGCCAAATCACGGTCGAGACCAATTTTATTTGCTACTTCTAGCGCCGAGCCCAGGTGCGCACGTCCTCTGAACTTTGTCACATTGTCCAGGATCGACCCGCGATAAAGCACACCATTTTGACCCACATACCCGATTTGTTGGCGCAGATGTTTAAAGTCGATTTCGGCCGAATCGATACCATCAATGAACAGCTTGCCGCCATCGGGACGAATAAACCCAGCAAACATCTCAAGAAATGCCGATTTGCCGCCACCGAGGGGGCCTGTGACAGCAACAATCTCGCCGGGATAGATCTTCAGATCCACATTGCTGAGCAGCGGCCATTCAGGACGACCACGATGCACCGTTACATTTTCAAGTTCGAAATCACCTTCGAGGTCATGGATCGATGCTGCGGACGGACGCTCTGGATGTTCTTGCGGCAACGCCAACAATTCATCGAGACGTTCCTCAGCAAGCTTCAGGTTCTGGGACTGCACCCATACACCAATCATCCGGATCAATGGCTGCACGGCACGTCCAGCAAGCAGCGTACAGGCAACGAGTGAGCCGCTGGTCAAATCGCCCGCGATAACCTTTTGCGAGCCAAAGGCAGCCACCGAGAACATCGCCACAGCACTGAATACAGGTCCAAGCGCACGCCCTGCCGTCGCAAGATATGCTTCCTTTTGAACCGCCGACGCCAAGGGGCGGAGCAAAGCTTCATAGCGGCGGGTCATTTGAGCTTCGAGACCAAGACCCTTGATCGTATGGACGCCGTTCAATACCTGGAACACAAAGTTGTATCGCTGATCATCAAGAAGGCTTCGGCGTCGAACCACGCTTTCCAGACGAAAGCCAAGAACCATCGCGAAGACGCCAGCAATCGCCACAACAATGAGCGGCGCATAAACCATGTCACTGGAAATCAGATAAATAAGGGCCAGGAAAATGACTACAAAAGGCAAATCCGATACCGCGATCAGCCCTTGCCCAGAGTGGAAATCGCGCAATTGCTCAATCGCAGAAACCCGATCCATATGCGTACCGGGCGGCGTCTTCTCAAATGCCTCGATATCTGCATTCAACAGTTTATCAACGGCACGACCAGATATGGCATGCTCAAATCTCGCAGATTCCCAATTGGTGATGTAACTGCGGATGCTGCGCAACACGAAATCAAGCACAACCACAACACAGAGTCCTGCAACCATGAGCGCAAATGTGTCGCTTGCCTCGTTCGGGATAATCTTGTCATAGACTTGCAGAATGACCAGCGGTAGCGCCAGTGTCAGCAGGTTTAAGCTCAAAGATGCGACCAGAATGTCCAGGCGCCCCAGCGCAACCCGCGACAATGATCGCAGAAAACTCGCCTGGCGGCGTTGTGATGACCCAGAACTGTCTGACATATTATTAAGTATTGCCCATATTTCTAAAAAATTCGCCCAAAGCATCGCTTCGAGCGTCAAGCTTGTACCTCTTATGCGCTAAACCTGACCATATACTTACCAATTTAAATTCACATTAAGATCATTCTATTGAACGTGATGACGCCATGTAAGGTTTCTGCAAGTCGCACCGCCTATGTTCTCGCTCAACACTACACGAAACCCGGTGGAATTACGATTAATTGAGAGGATATCCCTGTGGCAATCACTCCGACACGGCAAGGCGAAAACGAACTTTTTGACCTTGAGACTGGAAACAACGCTGACGAGAGCGATTTTCAGGACTTTAGCGATGTTGTTCTAACGCCACAGGCGCACGTTCAAGTCGAAACCGACATTACCAACTCCAATCTCCATATGGGAAGCCATGATACGCGCGGCCCTATTCGAGAGCAGACCGATCTGGGTGCAGGTGTTGTTCTAGATGAGGCCGACACCGATATTACATCTTACGAAGTCCGGATTTCCCGCGAAATTCTTGATGCCGCACTGGACGCAGAAGGACCTGTTGCCATTCCTGTTGGGTTCGATGCAGGCGGCAGCAACGATGCTTTTCTGATTATCGAAAACGTACCGGCTGGGCTTGAGCCATCTGTTGGGACACGCAACGAAGATGGTTCGATCACGGTCCGCGGTGCCGATGTTGAAGACCTGGTTTTAGTTGTCGACAAGGAAGTTCTGGCACAGAACCCGGACGTGAATGAAATAGTCATCACTGTCCTTGGCTCTGACGTTGAGCCTGTTGTGATTGATCCTGCTGAGACAGACAATACGGAAACTGCGGAACAAGAGGCACAAGCGGGCGAGGGCCAGAACCCGGGCGCAGAAACATTGGCGGCGCGCGGTCGTGAGCGCCTTGAGAACGAAGAACAGGATCGCCTCGACAGAGCCAAAGATGAAGACAAGGGCGACGTTCGGGCGGAAAGAGCTGATCTTGACGTCGAGGCTGCATCGGGCAACGAAGACGGTGCGATTGCACTTAAAATTGATGCCGCACTGACAGATACCGACGGCTCCGAAAACCTCAGCATTGTAATCTCTGGTGTCCCCAATGGTGCCGAACTGTCCGCAGGCACCGACAATGGTGACGGCACTTGGTCACTGGGTCCGGATGATCTCGACGGTCTGACCATTACGCCACCAGAAAATTCATCGGATGATTTCAATCTCCGGGTCGATGCGATTTCAACCGAGACGGCATCCGGTGACCGGACCGTGTCTGGCGCAAATCTCCGCGTTTCTGTTGATGGCGTTGCAGATACACCTGTCGTGAATGTTGCCGACACAAGCGGTACAGCTGGCCAGTCAATTGATCTCGACTTGAACGCACGGCTTCAAGACACTGACGGCTCCGAAACTTTAAGCGTTTCGATTTCTGGCGTGCCTGACGGAGCCGTGATTTCGGCCGGTGGCGAGACTATCGATGTTGTTGATGGCGTTGCAGAGATTCCAACAGAACATTTAAATGATCTCTCGATCACACCCCCGGCGTCCTATTCCGGCGATCTAAATCTATCTGTTCGCGTCAGCGCAACAGAAGCCGATAGCGGCGATATTGCGACCACAACCTCAACAATATCTGTTGATGTCGAAATCCCACGTGAGAGCGTGGTCGGCACCAACCGCTCTGAGCGTATCTACGGCGATGCCGACGACGAGCACATATCCGCGAAAAGTGGTAACGACGATGTGCGTGCCGGCGACGGATCAGACCACGTAGAAGGCGGCAGCGGCAATGACTCGCTCCAGGGCCAGGGCGGCGATGATACGCTCGATGGCGGGTCCGGCAACGACCGCCTGTACGGTGGCGATGGCGACGACACGCTGACCGGCGGATCTGGCACAGACCGCCTAGACGGTGGCGCGGGCAACGACACCTTTGTTATGGACGGCAATAACGATGCCAAGGACGGCATTTCAGGTGGCTCTGGCACCGACCGGATCGTCACAAACGATGACGGCGACTTTACACTGAACAGCTTTTCAAGCCGGAACTCGGTCGAGGTCGTTGATGGCGGTGAGACCGAAAGCGATATCAACGGCACAAACGGCAACAACACCCTCGATTTCCGTAACGCGGAACTCAAGAATATTGACGAGATCAACGCCGGTGGCGGTAACGACCGGGTCTATGGCTCATCAGGCGATGACAGCATCAATGGTGACGCCGGCAACGATCAGATTGTCGCTGGCGATGGTAATGACAATATCGATGGCGGGTCCGGTAGCGACCGCCTGTACGGTGGCGACGGAGACGACACCATCACTGGCGGATCTGGCCGTGACCACTTGGATGGTGGTTCGGGTAACGACACGTTCGTCCTGGATGGTGCCAATGATGCGACGGATGGCATTGCCGGTGGTTCAGGGACCGACCGGATCGTCACAAACGATGACGGCGACTTTACGCTGAACAGTTTCTCGAGCCGGAACTCCGTCGAGGTCGTTGATGGCGGTGAGACCGAAAGCGATATCAACGGCACGAACGGCAATAACACCCTCGATTTCCGCAATGCTGAACTTAAGAACATCGACGAGATCAACGCCGGTGGCGGAAACGACCGGGTCTATGGCTCATCAGGCGATGATACCGTCAATGGTGACGCCGGAAATGACGCCCTGTACACAGGCGATGGCAACGACGTTGCAAACGGTGGGTCAGGGAATGACTACATTTCTGCGGGCAAAGGAAACGACCAGCTTGATGGCGGTACCGGGAATGACCGCCTGTACGGTGGCGACGGTGATGACACCCTGACTGGTGGCGAAGGCACGGACCGCCTTGATGGTGGTGCGGGTAACGACACGTTTGTATTGGACGGTGCCAATGATGCCAAGGACGGCATTGCCGGTGGCTCAGGCACCGACCGGATCGTCACAAACGATGACGGCGACTTTACGCTGAACGGCTTTTCAAGCCGGAACTCGGTCGAAGTTGTTGATGGCGGTGAGACCGAAAGCGATATCAACGGCACAAACGGCAATAACACGCTGGATTTCCGCAATGCCGAGCTTAAGAACATCGACGAGATCAACGCGGGTGGCGGCAACGATACAGTTTATGGCTCCAATGGTGCTGACAACATCAATGGCGACGCTGGTAATGATCGACTTTATGGCGGCGACGGCAATGACAATATCGATGGTGGCACCGGCAACGACCGCCTGTATGGTGGCGACGGTGATGACACCTTAACCGGTGGCGAAGGTCGCGACAGCATGGACGGTGGTGCTGGCAATGACACATTTGTTCTGGATGGCGCAAACGACGCGACTGACAGTATTAAAGGTGGCTCAGGCACCGACCGGATCGTCACAAACGATGACGGCGACTTTACGCTGAACAGTTTCTCAAGCCGGAACTCGGTCGAGGTCGTCGATGGTGGCGAAACAACCAGTTCTATCAACGGTACGGACGGCAAAAATACGCTGGATTTCCGCAATGCCGAGCTTAAGAACATTGACGAGATCAACGCCGGTGGCGGCAACGACACGGTTTACGGCTCCAAGGGCGCTGACAATATCGATGGTGGTGCTGGAAACGACCGGCTTTATGGTGGTGACGGCGATGACACCTTAACCGGTGGCGAAGGTCGCGACAGTATGGACGGTGGTGCGGGTAACGACACGTTTGTACTGGACGGTGCAAACGACGCGACTGACAGTATTAAAGGTGGCTCAGGCACCGACCGGATCGTCACAAACGATGACGGCGACTTTACACTGAACAGTTTCTCAAGCCGAAACTCGGTCGAGGTCGTCGATGGTGGCGATACAGTAAGTTCTATCAACGGTACAAGCGGCAACAATACGCTGGACTTCCGCAACGCCGAGCTCAAAAACATCGACGAGATCAACGCAGGCGATGGTAACGACCGGGTTTATGGCTCATCCGGTGCCGACAATATCAATGGCGGTGCGGGCAATGATCGACTTTACGGCGGCGACGGCGATGACACGCTCACAGGTGGTGAAGGCCGAGACCATATGGAAGGCGGCGCCGGAAACGATACCTTTATCCTGAATGGTGCTGATGATGTGAACGACACCGTTCGCGGCGGAAGCGGTAACGACACCATCCAGGCCGGTGAAGATGGGATTCAGATGCGCGGGTTTGGTGCAGGAAACTCCATTGAGACCATTAATGGCACCGAAGACGGCAGCACATTCAGCGGCACCGATGCCAATAACACATTGGATTTCCGAGGCACTGATCTCAACAACATCGACTCGATCGATGCCGGTGGTGGTAACGATAAAGTTTATGGCTCAACCGGCGATGACAATATCAATGCTGGCGACGGTAACGATTACGTTGCGGGTGGTGCAGGTAACGACACCATCGATGGCGGATCAGGCAACGACCGTCTGTATGGCGGTGAAGGGAATGATCAGATTGACGGCGGTGCAGGCAACGACCAGATCGATGGCGGTGCAGGCAACGACGTTCTTGATGGTGGTCTTGGTGACGACCGGATCTCCGGCGGCATCGGTGACGACCAGCTTTCCGGCGGCGGCGGAAATGACAGACTGTTTGGCGGCGCGGGCGACGATACATTAAGTGGCGGCGAAGGTAATGACGTCATGGACGGTGGCGAAGGCAATGATCTGTTTGTCTTTGGTGCTGGCGATGGTGACGATACTGCCAAAGGTGGCGCGGGCTGGCTTGACTCTGTCAAAGTTGACGGTGTCGATGCGGGCCCAGGTGATGGCACCTGGGATATTGAATTGTCATCAGGCTCAATTGAAGAGCAGGCTGACGGTTATGTCGCCTTGTCGGGCGATGCGTCAGGCACCATAACAATGGCTGATGGGAGCGAGTTGCAATTCGACGGCATAGAGCGTATCGAATGGTAAACGTGATTGAAGATTAAGCTAAGGGATTTTGATAAAATCTCGACGTAGAAACTAACTTCTGATCGCCCGCCTGCTAAGACATGGTGGGTGATTCAGGTTCTGGAGGGTAACTTGGTAAATTGGGCCTTTGGCTCCACAGGGAATACAGACGCCGTTGAAGACGCGCCTCCCTATGAAGAAGCTAAAAACATCTCTGAGTCTGGAACAGATGCCGAAAAGGCAGCACTGGCTGCACGCGCGAACGTTCCACCTGAATTCCTATACTATTTTGCGACGACGGGAACATCCGACGTCAAGGCCGCGGTTGCCGAAAACCCGTCAACGCCGCTTCAGGCTGACATGGTTCTCGTCTCTGATGACGATGAAGTCGTCCGCGAGAAACTTGCTGGCAAAATTGGCAACAAAGCTGCCCATGTTGATCCTGATGGCGACGCAAAATCCACCAAGATGGTGCACCAGCTTCTGGACAGCCTTGCCAAAGACCAACTGCCCGCAATTCGCGGCATTATCTCTGATGCCATTAAGTCTTTGGATAACGTTCCGAAACCAATTGTGTCGCTGCTTGCCAAAGACGTTGACGATCTGGTCGCAAGCCCGGTTTTGGAATTCTCTCCACTTCTTTCAGATGCGGAGTTGGTTCAGATCGTCGGCGGTGCAGGAACAACCGCATTAAGCGCCGTTGCGCGCCGGAACGCGCTTGGCGCATCTGTATCCGATGCCGTTGCAACGACAGGCGACACAGACGCGATTGTCACGCTCCTTAAAAACGAAACAGCAAATATCGAAGATACGACCTTTGATCGTATTGCCGAGCTGGCGGCGGGCGAAGAAAAGCTGCACGCACCAATGGTGGGCCGCGAAGATCTGCCAAGCGAAGCCATCCGCAAGGTTGCGGGCTTTGTCAGCGATACCTTGTTGGAGCAGCTGACGAGCCGCAATGATCTCGATGACAGTCTGCGTGATGAAATACGCAGTAAGATCGAGGAGCGCCTGACAGGAGCTGCGTCGAGCTCAAGCAGTATTGACTTGAATAATGCTGCATCAATTGCAGAAGCCCATGAAGAATTTCGCAAAGGTCGCGTCCCTGCTCACCGTATCATGAGACGTTTGAACAGCGGTGATTTCTCGTTTGTTGTTGCGGTCATTGCACTGATGGCAAAAATTCGCCACGAGGCGCTCGCCAATGCTGTTATGAAGAACAATGCAAAAGCCGTTGTTGCCGCGGCATGGAAAAGCGGTCTCGATCCGTTTCTGACGGAAACGATCCAGAAAAAGATTCCGACAATTAATAGTGCCAGCGTATTGGCACCATCCGATAGTGGTGGGTTCCCACTTTCAAACGAAGAGATGGAGTCTGTACTCCGTACGCTATAGGCGGATCAGGCTTTCTTTTGCTGGCGGACTTTAGAGCGAGAGATCGATTTGATCTTTGGGCGAACCTGTCCTGATCGTTGCTCAATCAGTTGCTCTTGCTCTTCTAAGTAGGTACGCGCTGGCTCGTCACCATCAAGTCCATCCAAATCAGCGCCGGGGACCTTTCGGTTTGAGCTGATAGAACCGTCCTCAAATATGACATCAAACAGAACAGTACTGGGGCTGGCGGGAGGTTTGCGTCGGGCCATGCTTTTATCTCCGAGGTATATCGCTGTCGTGTGATGGCGGGTGTTTTGGTATTAATCACACATCGATTTTAACATTGTTGAGGCGGACAATACGCAACCGAAGGCAACTTTGCACCCCGTATTTCGAGAAACCTGATGGTGTGATTTCTAGCTCGATCAGTCCCGGATCATGTGTTGAAGGCAATGCTTGAAGATAACCGTCATGTGATTTTCATCTTCAATTTTAAGCGCATCCATCATGATGGATTTTTTGTCGTGCTCACCCTTGATACGACCCACGTCTTTTTCGCTTAGTTCCCGAAATCCCATCCACCAGTCCCCAAAGACACGCGATTGAATATGTGCGAAATCGAGCCGGGTTACATTTGTATGGCGCGGATCAAGTTTGATCTTTTCGAAAAGATTTGTAACAGCAGTTTCCGGCCCTTCCAAATACTGGATGAAATTTCCATCATTATAAATAAGGATGCCTGACACATTTACTTGCGCGTTATGGGATTTTGCTTGGCGCAGGAGTTCTTCCAAGTCCTCTTCAGACATGGGCGGCTTACAACTGCTCAGATAAACCAGCGCGCACAGATTCTCTGCTGCTTCCATGAATACTCCTTCCCCGTATTTTTTTTCACATATACGCAAACAAGGCAGCGATTAGATCACTATTCTTAGTGTCTTTATAAAGCCTTTTGCCTACAGCGCCTTAGCCGCCTCCCCAATCGCATCAATCGTCTGATCCAGATCTTCCTGGGTCAGCGACAATGACATGTACATCTTGCCAGGTGACTTAAATATACCACGACGCCGCAAACTGTCATTAAACGCAGCCGCCTTTCTGGCATCCCCCTTTGTGACGTCACGGTAGTTATGCAGATCTATATCTGTGAAGACGATATCGAATAGTGACGGATGACCACTGACACAATGTGCATGACCTGCATTGCCGAGATCTTTCTCGATCGCTTTGGTAATCGTCTTGCCAACCCCGAAGAGCTTATCGTATTGACCGGGTCTTTTCAGAATTTCCATTGTCTTCAAACCCGCAACAGCAGCAACCGGGTTTCCGCTCAGCGTGCCGATCTGCATGAGAAAATCATCGCCTTTGACCTTGGATTTATCAAAGTGCTTCATCATATCTGCTTTCCCGGCAATGGCGGCGAGTGGGAAGCCCCCGCCAATAACCTTTCCCAGCGTGCAGAGGTCGGGCGTCACACCGTATAATTCCTGAGCCCCGCCGTAAGCCAGACGGAACCCTGTGACAACTTCGTCAAATATCAACACAATTCCATGCCGCGTACAGAGGTCCCGCAGTCCTTCCAGGAAACCAGGAGCCGGCGGAATGATGCGCTGTAACGGCTCAACGATGATCGCCGCGATGTCACTTGCATGCTCGCTCAAGAGTGAACTGGCAAACTCAAGATCGTTGTAAGGTGCGATTAACATTTCGTCGCGAACACCATCCGGGATCCCTGCAGAATCAGGCACAGCGACTGGAAAGTTCACAAGTTTCTCAGGCGCCAGGCTCATTTGCGCTTCGGCGGACATACCGTGATATCCGCCTTCAAACTTTACGATTTTGTCTCGGCCCGTAAACGCGCGCGCCAGCCGCATCGCGTACATATCGGCCTCACCGCCCGTTGAAACAAAACGGACTTGCTCAGCACACGCCACCGCATTGCAAATCTCTTCAGCGAGCTCGATCCCATGCGGGTTATTGGCAAAGAATGTCATTCCCTTGCCAAGCTGCTCAGCAACAGCGTCCAGTACCTCCGGGTGTCCATGACCTAACATCATCGGTCCGGAACCAATCAAATAATCGACGTACTCATTGCCATCGACATCCCAGACCCGCGACCCCCTGCCTTCCCTGATGATGATGCCAGGATCGAAATTTCCAAAGCCACCGCCGGGTAATACCCTTTGAGCGCGGGCGATCAGGTCATTCTGTGTCATGGGGCATATCCTTTGAAAATCGAGAGGTTTTTTAAGGATATATGAAAATAGATGTAGCGCCTAGTCCGCCCCATAAAATTAGACCGAACATTGCCACACAAGCATCAACAATCATCGTCTTATAAATCAGAGGAGTTACTTAATTCCAGCCCTCAACACCCGCCATATTCGGCAGTTCGTGGGCAATACCCTTATGACAATCGATACAGGTCTTCTCGCCTGTCACCAGGAATTTACGGTGTGCGACCGCCGCACGCGGCGACTGTAACGAGAAGTCCATATACTCTTCACTATGACAGTTTCGACACTCTAGCGAGTCATTCGACTTCAATCTGGTCCATTCGTGCTTGGCAAGTTCCAAACGCTTTCCAAGAAACTTTTCACGTGTATTGATCGTGCCAAACACCGTTCCCCATACTTCTTTGGATGCCTGCATTTTCCGAGCAATCTTATCTGTCCAGTTATGTGGCACATGACAATCCGGGCACGTTGCGCGAACGCCTGCGTGGTTTGAGAAATGCACCGTGGTTTTGAGTTCTTCGTAAACGTTATCACGCATCTCGTGACAACTGATACAGAACGTTTCCGTGTTCGTCAGTTCAAGCGCGGTGTTAAAACCACCCCAGAAAAGCACACCAGCCACAAATCCGCCGACACTCAACGCGCCCAAACTCAAGTGGACGGCAGGGCGGCTAAATGTTCGCCAAAAGCATTTCAGCATAGATATCAGACCAGACATAATGTGCTCCCGCTTTCTGCGTTATTGAGATTTCGAAATGGCGAACAATGAGTCGATATCGACGAAATTGTTCTTCATCAATGGCGGGACTCGCTCCTGAACAACGTGACACTGATTGCAGAAATATCGGCGCGGCGACACAGTTGCCAACGGCTGCCCATCACGGTCCATGAAATGCGTCACACTGATCATCGGCGCTCCGCTCTCCTCCACGCGGCTCCGCGCATGACACGCAAGGCACTGATTACCGTTCTTGTCCAACTGATACCCATTAATCTTGTGTGGGATGGTTGGTGGCTGTTCCGGATAGTTTCGGGCGCGCCTGCGATCCGTCTCTTCGGTGACTGGAATGCGCGGTGCATTCACTTCGCTGTCGAGTTGCACATCTCCACGTGCCGTCGCAATAGATGCGCCGACATCCTGCGCCTGAGCATTTCCAACCGGAACGACGAACGCGGCCATCAGGAAGAACGCGAGAGGGATAAATCTTGGCAAATGAACTTTAGACATAATGACAATTCCTTCCTACCGCGATCAAACGCGCTCGATTTTGACAGCACATTTCTTGAAATCAGTTTGCTTCGAAATAGGATCCGTCGCATCCAGCGTGACCTTGTTAATCAACTGGCTCGCGTCAAACCACGGCACAAAGACCAATCCCTTTGGTGGCTTGTTGCGCCCCCGCGTCTCAATCCTTGTTTTGATGTGGCCACGACGCGATGAGATACGCACCTCGTCGCCGCGCCTGAGGCCAAGCTTCGATGCATCGTCAGGATGGATGTAGCAAAGAGCGTCTGGTACGGCGCGATATAGTTCCGGCACGCGCTGGGTCATAGACCCGGAATGCCAGTGCTCCAACACCCGGCCCGTCGATAGCCAGTAAGGATATTCTTCATCCGGGCTTTCAGCTGGAGGCTCGTATGGCAGGGCAAAGATCCAGGCACGCCCATCTTTTTTGCCGTAGAACTCAACGCCTTTTCCGGTCTTCACATAGGGGTCGTACCCTTCGCGATAGCGCCACTTGGTCTCCTTGCCATTGACGACGGGCCAACGGAGGCCCCGCTCTTGGTGATAGCGGTCAAAGTCAGCAAGATCGTGCGCTTTCCCGCGCCCAAATGTTGCGTATTCCTCAAACAATCCCTTTTGAACATAGAACCCAAAATCTTTCGATTCGTGGTTATCGTATTCTTTGCTGGTTTCACTGAGAGGATATTTGTCGACCTGACCGTTTTTGAACAACACTTCATAGAGCGTCTTACCGGCAAGCTCGGGTTTCTTTGCAATCAATTCAGCGGGCCAGACCTCTTCGACTGTAAAGCGTTTTGAAAATTCCATGATCTGCCAAAGGTCTGACTTTGACTCGCCAGGTGCCGGCACAAGTTCATACCAGAACTGTGTGCGACGTTCGGCATTGCCGTAAGCTCCCTCTTTCTCGACCCACATCGCGGTCGGCAATATAAGGTCAGCCGCCTGTGCAGTGACCGTTGGGTAGGCATCGGAAACCACGATAAAGTTGTCCGGATTGCGATACCCGGGCAGTGTTTCTTCCATCATGTTTGGGGCGGCTTGCATGTTGTTGTTCACCTGCACCCAATATGCATTCAACTTGCCGTCTTTGAGCATGCGATTTTGCAGCACTGCATGATATCCGGGTTTTGGCGGGATCGTGCCTTCTGGCAACTTCCATATTTTTTCTGCAAAGGCCCGATGCTTTGGGTTTTTGACAACCATGTCCGCAGGCAACCGGTGCGCAAACGTCCCCACTTCACGCGCCGTACCACATGCCGAAGGCTGACCAGTAAGCGAGAACGGACTATTCCCAGGCTCGGCAATCTTGCCGGTTAACAGATGAATGTTATAGAGCAGATTGTTCACCCAGACGCCACGCGTATGCTGATTAACGCCCATCGTCCAAAGAGACATAACTTTGATATTTGGGTCAGCATATATCTCAGCCATCTCAAGAAGCTTATCCTTCGGCACGCCCGATATTTCATGTGCGTAATCAAGCGTATAATCGGAAACAAACTTTGCGTATTCATCAAATGACATGGGCTCAGAGCCGCCTGCCTTGTCGCTATTTTTAGCCTTTTTCTCCAACGGATGATCCGGACGCAGGCCATAACCAATGTCTGTGTTGCCGCGACGGAAATTGACGTGTTTTTCAGTGAAGTCTTTATTCACGCGTCCGGTGGAAATAATGTGATGCGCAATAAAGTTCAGGATCACCTGATCTGTATGCGGCTCAAAGATCATTGGAATATCTGCAAGCTCGAAGCTTCGATGCTCAAATGTTGAGAGCACGCCAACCTTAACATGCGGATGACTGAGGCGACGATCGGTCAGACGCGTCCAGAGTATTGGATGCATCTCGGCCATGTTTGAGCCCCACAGAAAAAATGCGTCTGCATGCTCAAAGTCATCGTAGCAACCCATGGGCTCGTCCATACCAAAGGTCCGGATAAACCCGCCAACGGCAGATGCCATACAATGCCGCGCATTCGGATCAATGTTGTTTGAGCGGAATCCAGCCTTGTACAATTTGGACGCGGCATAGCCTTCCCAAACGGTCCATTGACCTGATCCAAACATACCAACCGATGTTGGTCCCTTCTCTTTCAAAGCTTTTTTGAATTTCTCCGCCATCACGTCGAAAGCCGTGTCCCAACTGACAGGCGTAAACTCACCGTCCTTGGCATACTTTCCATCGCGCATCCGAAGCAATGGTGTTGTCAGGCGATCCTCTCCGTACATGATTTTTGAGAGGAAATAACCTTTCACACAATTAAGGCCCCGGTTCACTTCGGCTTTCACGTCTCCATGCGTCGCGACGACACGGCCGGCCTTGGTTGCGACCATCACCGAGCATCCTGTGCCGCAAAACCGACATGCGGCCTTTGACCATTTCAGATCTGTCTTTTCACGATCTGTGACGAGGTTCTGCGCTGATGCCGGAAGTGCAATCCCCGCGACTGACGCCGCAACGGCGACAGCTTGAGCTTTGAGCAATTGCCGACGGGTTAGAGCCGTATCTGTCATCGAATTTCTCCTGCGGAATGGGCTGATGGCGGATTTTTGAGGGGGGATGTTTCTTCATCAATGTGATGAAAGACCAGGTTGGCACTTAAGACGCCGGACATAAGCGCAAGGCCATTAGCAAAGGTGGTGACTTCGGACTCATCGTCGGTTTCAAGAACGACAACGAGCTTGCCACTCGGGTCAGATGCGGCAACTTCACCGCCCCTGTGTTCAATTTCATTGACGACATCGGCCAACTTTTCTGGCAATGCCATCACAATCAAACTCGAAATATGCATAATGTCGGTCATGCGGCGCACTCGGCATCTGTGTCATAAACAAGGTGAACGGCGTCGGCTGGGCAAACTGAAATGCACGCCCCGCAGCCAGTGCATGTCTCAACGGAAATTTGCAGGCGGGCCGGCTTGCCAATACGGAAAATTTTATCGATAGCCGATGCATCGCAACTATCGCGACATGTTTCACAATGAATAGCTGCCTCAGCAAGGCAGGCGGCAGGCGCTATCTCAGCACGCAACGACCAAGCGGGAGAACGTGCGGCATCAAAAGTGCCCTGACTGCAGGCCTTGGCACAGTCACCGCAAAAAGTGCACATACCATAGCCTTGTTTGGGATCGAAGGCCGGGTATCCGCCTTCGCCACGAACAAGAACATTTTCAGGACAAGCCGTGATGCAATCGTTGCACCGGGTGCATGTTTCGACCAATAGCTGTTCGTCTGTCCAAGGTGGGCGCACCGGCACGACGTCCGATTTCACGTTGCCACGCAAAAACGAACGCCTAGAAGATTGTGGCGCTGATATTTCGGGGGCCATCAACTCGGCGGGCCTGGAGGGCCGAAAACCATCTGTGTCGCCCAGATTACGAATCCAAACGCACCGACGAAGGCCACGGCGGCCCCCGGTATGATAACAAAAGTCGTCATCAGAAAAGTTTTTATCTCAGTGCTTTTGCTCGCACTTTCTTCTGATGCCAGTGCGCTATTGTCGCCTGCCATACCATCCCCCACAATACATTCACTCACCGCCAGCGATGAGCATTGTTGCCTTGAGAATTATCAAATCTGGCACCTATCGACATTGACATAAGTCAAGTTGCAGCAACTTTATGATAGGATGGAGACATGGAGACACGCGGATGAACCATTTGACCAATCAGCAAGCAGATTTAGATGCGATGCAGCGCATGCGCATTTTCTCCAGCCTGTCTGATTCGGATATCAAGGAAATATATGCGCATGCACGTGTTCGGCTCGTAAGTGCTGGCGATACTTTGTTTCGCCGTGGCGATCAGGTACGGGCTTTTTACGGCATCGTGGTCGGATGGGTAAAAGTGTACAATTCAAACGCGGATGGAAACGAAGCCGTACTTGGTGTTTTCTCTACAGGCGAAACATTCGCCGAAGCCGCGATGTTTTTGGGCGGTGAGTATCCCGCGACAGCCGAGGTCGTCGAAGATTCTCGATTGCTTGAATTTGAGAAAGAGTTCTTTGTTCGCGAGATCATCACCAAACCTCATATCAGCCAGGGCATTATGGGTTCGATGGCCCACCATCTCATGCGGATGACACGCGAGATTGAACAGCTCAAGATCCTGAGTGCCGAGCAACGCCTAACCCGCTTCTTGTTGAACCTGTGCCATACCAAACAAGGCGCATGCAGTGTCTCTCTGCCTTACGAAAAATCGTTGATCGCAGCACGCCTTGGGATGAAGGCGGAAACTCTATCGCGCAGCTTTGCCAAACTGAAAAGTGCAGGCGTGGAAGTCGCCAGCACGTCGATAAAGATTGCTGATATCGATACCCTCAGAAAACACGGCGAATAAAGCTCTCAAGCTTTTTCGCCAGACGCGAGTTCGAAATGATTGACCGAGACGGCTTGGGTGACATCCTTTGCATCGCTGGAAATCGGGAACCTTAACGTCGTCGTGGAAAACCGAAGTCCCTTTATGGATATCCAGCTTGTTAAGGTACACAAGGGCTTTCGTTCACGGATGACATGTGGAAAAATCTCTGCATTTACAAATCCATAGCCCTTTACCTTGTCGGCAAAATAGGTTTTCCGGGTTAAATCAAAACCCGCATTCTCAACCATTTTCGTGCCAAAAAATCTGTAATACAGATCGAATGGCGGCCCTAGGATGTCGACGATCACCATATAGGGCACAATTTTTGGCGGGAGGTCTTCAAGGCGAAACTGCTGGAGCGATGGTGCAAAGTCTTCACCCCGAACCGTGTCCCAATGACGATAGATTTCCATGAGATAGGGCTTGGTGACATCATCAATATCAACCCATTCCGTTCGGACACGTTGACCCGGCTTCAGATCTTCTGCAGTCCATGCCATAAATTAAACCTCAAAAACACGGCTATCTATGAATAGCTCTCTATTGTTTCATCACATTATACCTTCAAATTGAAATTCGGCGAGAAAACCTTTCAGAGAAAATGAGTCGATCGCAAAGTTTCCGGGACATGGGTTGCTACAATGATCACTGGCGTCTAATTTGAGCCACTCAATTCAATCAATGCCGGGTCACGTTTATGTTTTCTGATCGCAATGTCGCAGACATCTTTCCAACGCCTTTGTTTAGTTACCAGGTTGAAGATAAAGACGGCTTCAATGCCTATGTGATGGACTTTGTTGAGGGTGTCCGCAAAGAAGAAGGCTGGGACGAAGCAAGTCTTGCCGGCAAGGATGAAACGCTGGAGCATCTCCAAAGCTCAGATCAGTTACATCATCGCGAAGATGCCAAACGTTTTGTCGATGTTGGCATGGCAGCAACGCATGAAGTCCTCGATTTTCTCCGATTCAAATTCGAAGACGTTCAGATGACCAGTTTTTGGTTCAACGTGTCGCGGCCAGGGTACTCACACAGGAATCACGTCCATCCAAATAATATTTTAAGCGGCGTTTATTATCTTAAAACGTCTCCGGATTGCGGTGATATCGTCTTTGATGACCCTCGCCCCCAGGCGAGCGTATTGCTGCCAGATGCGAAGGACGTCACAAATTTCAATAACCATAGCTATTCGGTCACACCGCAACAGGGACAGCTGGTCATGTTCCCGTCGTGGCTCGCACATCGTGTCGCGCTGAACCGCAGTAAGTCCGAACGGATTAGTCTGAGCTTTAACGTTATGATCCGGGGTGAATACGGCTTCAATCGGGCCTATTCTTAAAGCAGCATCACACAGGGTATGAGGTCAAAATCATGAATAAACGCGGCGTACATTCCTTTTTCCCGGTCGCTGTCCAGACAACCGAAATTGAGAACGCGACCCAGTTAAATAAAAGCATTGTTGGTGAAATCGCGAATGTCCGTGGCGCTGTACCCAACAGCTTGCCCGAAGCCTGGAGCTGCAATCTCTACACCACGATCTCGAGCGGCATCAATCTGCTGGATCGGCCTGCATTTAAATCGCTTGAGCAGCATATCCTGACAGAAGCCAATGCGTTTTCAGAAGTCTACGGCCTCAACATTGCAAATCATCCGCTCAGAATAACCGAATGCTGGGTCAACGTGTATGGTCAGGGAGATTCACAAGAAGCCCACACACACGCGAATTCGGTGATCAGCGGGATTTATTACGTCGCAGCACCGGAAGGATGTGGAGAACTTCTTTTCCACTCGCCCATGAGTGATTCGATGCTGGAACCGCCGACCACAGGACCCAACAACGTCAACACACCACTGGTTGCGTTGCAGCCTCAGGCGGGTGAGATGGTCATGTTCCGCAGTTGGTTGCGACACAGCGTGAAGCCGACACGCGGCAAAGAAGAACGGATCAGTATTGCCTTTAATCTGGCGATGTAAGACCACGAAACGCCACAAAATCAGCTCTGGCACAACGCGCAACGAAGGCGGCTAGCTGCCGCTTCAGCGCCATGTCGGACTTCTTAAAGCCGGCAAACTCATAGGCTTCGTCGAGCGTACGCGCACCGTCAAAAGCTTCAAGAAACTTCATACCCGTTTCCGTCGTTTCAACACAGATATCCGGCTCTGCATGAACCGGCCAAGTGATACTGTATGTTTTGCGTTCTGCATTTGGACGCGCGACAGCCAAGCCGTAAGAAAGCACGGGGATTGTCGTCGCCCATGATTTCAGACCGCAATCGATTTCATAGCGCGACGCTTCTTTTGCTTTATGGCACGCGATGAACGTGTGCTTTTTTATCGACGCGCGATAGAGCTCTACAGCTGTTCGTTGCTCTACATCGGGTAATTTCTTGAACGTCGCCGGAGATATGTCGCCTAACGACGTGAACATGGGATCTGTCCGCCCCGCGAATAGAAGTTTCTGAATTTTAAGATCAGCCGATTGCAGGAAGGCGTCTACTTCGCCAAGGTCATACGCACGGTCCTGTAAATGTAAAAGCAAATCCACAAGGCCATCATCATCCTGCCAATCTGGATGCAGATGCCGCACCCCATGAAACGGATGTGACGCGGGAATGTTTTCAACCAATGTCCGTATTTTTTGGATGTCTTTGCGTGAGACCTTCAGGGGGTCAATCTGCAGAGACTGGAACAACGCCTGCAACATATAAACGCCAACACGCCCGTGCCGCCCATATAGCATAAGATGCATGGCACCATCCGGGCGCAGCACATCTTTGAGCGCGGCCAGTCCAACGTCAGGACTTTGAAGGTGGTGTAGCACGCCTGTGCAGATGATCAGATCGAAATCCTGTTTGAGCGACGAGATATCCTCAATCGCACATTTGTTCAGGAAGAGATTTTGCGCATTAATCTGATTGGCGAGGCGTTTGGTCTCAGCAAGGCTGGTCTCGGAAATGTCTGTCGCGATAATGCGCGCGCCTGGCACACTAGCCGCTATTTGTGCGGCCTGCTGCGTGCCGCACCCGGCGATCAGAATATCCAGATCGTCCGTCACATTGTCATGCGGCCAGTACAGATGAAAATTCGGATTAGGTGATTCCAATAACCAGGCCTCACCGGTTGCATACGCGTTGATATCCTCATCGACAGGCGGGTAAGGATGGCGCTCGTACATTTCGGCGACGCGGCTGAGCACTGTTTTATTTTCAGTCTTGGTCATCGTCGATGATTGCCGCCATAAATTGAAGAAATACACATTGCGAATGAGGCGTTAACCTTTCTCGACGATATAATATCCGCTATCGTTTGACCAATCAGATTCCCGGGTTTGTGGATCAAAACAACATGACCAACAATGATAAGAAAAAGTTCGTGAAATCTCTGGAAACAATGTTTGACTTGGCTGCTGGAGCCCTATGTGGCAAACGGATTGCCAGTTTCACCGTGTATCAAGGTAAAGTCGCTCATCCATGACAGCTCGACGCACAGCCGCCATTGTTCTCGCCGCCGGTCACGGCACCCGCATGAAATCAATAAAACCAAAGGTCATGCACCCGATTGCTGGCCAACCGATGATTTCACGTATTCTCGCAGCGCTGGAGCGAACCGGTGTTGATAAAATCTGCGTCGTGATTGGACCCGGCATGGATGACGTCGCCGAGACCGTCGCCCCGCACAACACAATCGTACAAACAGACCGGCTGGGTACAGCGCATGCCGCATTGTGTGTAAAAGACACCTTATCTGACGGATTTGACGATATTCTGGTGTTAAACGGCGACAATCCTTTGATCCCGGAAAAAGACATCAAAGCCTTGTTAACCGCGCGCCAGGCAGACTCGAGCCCGGCAGTTGTTGTCCTTGGGTTTAATGCAGATGATCCGGGGCCTTATGGCCGCATGGTGCGTGCGTCTGATGGCACACTGGCAAAAATTGTCGAAGCAAAAGACGCATCGCCCGATGAACTTGCGATCACATTATGCAGTTCCGGCATGATGGCATTGGATGGCCACATTGCTTTTGAGATGCTTTCAAAAATTGGCAACGACAATGCTGCCGGCGAATACTACCTCCCAGATGTAATATCCGTTGCCCAGACAATGGGGCGGACATGCCACATTATCGAAGGCGATGAGGCGGCCCTGCAGGGCATCAATTCCAGAGCGGAACTGGCCCGTGCAGAAGCCAGCGTCCAATCACACCTGAGGCAAGCCGCGATGGATGGCGGTGCGACGCTGATCGCGCCTGAAACTGTGTTCTTCAGTTTTGACACGATCGTCGGAAAAGATGTCCTGATTGAGCCAAACGTTGTCTTCGGGGCAAATGTTCAGGTCGCGGACAACGTCACCATAAAAAGTTTTTGCCATCTGGAAGGTGCAGCCGTGGCCTCTGGTGCGATTATTGGGCCGTATGCGCGCCTCCGCCCTGGCTCTGAAATTGGCGAGGACGTCAAGATCGGCAACTTCGTTGAAGTGAAGAATGCGACTTTTGAACAGGGTGCTAAGGCCAATCATTTGAGCTATGTCGGGGATAGTGATGTCGGCCCAAATGCAAATATCGGGGCCGGGACAATTACATGTAATTACGATGGCGTCTTTAAATGGCGAACAAGCATCGGCGAAGGTGCGTTTATCGGCTCCAACAGTGCGCTTGTCGCCCCCGTCACCATTGGCGAGGGCGCCGTGGTCGGCGCGGGAAGCACGATTGCAAAAGACGTTAACAAAGATGCCCTTGCCGTGACTCGGGCACCTCAACGCGAAATCAAGGATTGGGGTCGGCAAACGCGCGATCGCAAGCGCGCACTCAAGGCCAAAGGAGAAAAAGGTTAATGTGTGGGATTATTGGCATTGTTGGAAATAATCCTGCGACACCGCGGCTGCTGGATGCCCTGAAACGGTTGGAGTACAGGGGATACGACTCGGCTGGCATCGCAACCCTTGTGAATGGCGGCATCGATCGTCGACGCGCCGAAGGGAAACTGATTAACCTGGACGCTCGAATTTCTGAAGCTCCACTTTCCGGCACTACTGGTATTGGGCATACACGCTGGGCGACCCACGGGATTCCGAATGAGCAGAATGCACACCCGCACGCAACAGACAAGGTTGCCATTGTGCATAATGGTATCATTGAGAATTTCGCCGAGTTGCGAGAGGAAGTGGCTGACGCAGGATGTGACCTTGCATCCGAAACCGATACCGAAATCATCGCCCATCTGGTGACGTTGCAACTCAACAATGGTCTGAGTCCGAAAGACGCCGTTTTCCATACCCTTCAGAAACTGCAAGGGGCCTTTGGCCTTGGGTTCATTTTTGCCGGCGAGCACAATCTGATGATTGCAGCCCGGCAAGGCAGTCCACTCGCGCTTGGCTTTGGTGACGACGAAATGTATCTGGGCTCAGACGCGTTGGCACTGGCCCCTCTCACAAACCGCATCCTTTATATGGAGGACGGTGACTGGGCTGTGCTGACATCAAATTCCGCGGACGTATATGACGCTGCGGGCAATGCGGTTGAACGACCAATCCGGTTAACCGAACTATCTGGCGCGGCAATCGGCAAAGGCGGCTATGAGCATTTCATGCTCAAGGAGATTTATGAGCAGCCCCAGGTTATTGGTGACACGCTGCACTCGCTCATTAATCCGGCTGAGCGACGGATCATCATGCCAGATACCGACGTCGATCTTGCGGCTGCCGATAAATTAACCCTCATCGCGTGCGGCACTTCGTATTATGCCTGCATGACCGCAAAATACTGGTTTGAAAGTCTTGCCCGGATCCCTGTTGAAGTGGATATCGCGTCTGAGTATCGCTATCGCGATTCAGTCCCGCCCGAGAACGGTGTCGCGGTGTTCATTTCGCAATCGGGCGAAACCATCGATACGCTGGCGGCATTGCGTCATGCGAAATCAATGGGACAAAAAATTCTATCCATCGTGAACGCACCGGAAAGCGCGATTGCACGCGAGTCGGACGCCGTTCTGCAAACGCTGGCTGGCCCAGAAATTGGGGTTGCCTCGACCAAAGCATTCACGACCCAATTGACAGTGCTAGCTTGCCTTGCCGTTGCGACGGCCGAAGCGCGCGGAACGATTTCAGGCAAGGACGTTGGCGATATCGTGGGTGCATTGACCGAAGTCCCTGCCCGCGCCGCCGAAGTGCTCAACCACGACGATGATATTCGAGAGCTGGCCGTCAGCATCGCCGAAGCGCGTGATGTGCTTTATCTGGGGCGCGGCACGAACTATCCGATCGCGCTCGAGGGCGCCCTTAAACTCAAGGAAATCTCTTATATCCATGCAGAAGGGTATGCAGCCGGTGAAATGAAACATGGCCCGATTGCATTGATCGACAAAGATGTTCCAATTATTTGCATTGCGCCGGCGGACAAGCTGTTTGATAAAACGGCATCCAATATCATGGAAGTCAGGGCACGCGGCGGCCGGGTCATAGTGTTCTCTGATACAGCCGGTGCGGCACGCCTGAAAGACAGCGCTGAAGCCGTCATTGCCTTGCCATCTGTAAATGCCTTTGTTTCGCCAATTTTGTATGCGATCCCTGTACAGTTACTGGCGTATCATGTCGCTGTACTCAAAGGTACCGATGTGGATCAGCCTCGTAATTTGGCTAAAAGTGTAACTGTGGAGTGATTTTATGACGTGGCGTGTAGTTCCCTTTGTCGCAATGCTGGCTTTGACCCCGCTTACTGCTAAAGCCCAATCCACAGCGCATGAACAATGCGCCGGCGCTTTCGAGTTATGTTTAGCTGAATGCGACACGAAACACGTTGATGACGCTGCTGGGAAAGCTGCCTGCGTGCCGCAATGTTCTGGTCGCTACGCGGCGTGCGACGCGGGTGTAGCCTATGATCAGGCCAAACCCTGGATTGAAGAACAGGCAAAAAAATCGAAAAAATTCTTTGATGATCTCATGAAAGGTCTCAAGAAAGACCCGCCCGAAGCGCCGGAATCAGATCCGACGAAGAAAAGCATCTGATCAGTTACATCCAGCGAACACTCGTTTGAGCTCGACCTGAGTTCATATGATCAATCACCACATTTGACAAAAAAGAAAGGCCAAGTCCGAAGACCTGGCCTTTCAATATCAGAACTAATCAATTCTGACTGGATCGTATCGTATTCCTTAGAACTTGATACGTGTACCAGCAATGATTGATGTAGCGTCTTCGTAGTTTGTAGCAGTCGTGTCTTCAAACTCGAGCAATGAAACGCCGAGATAAAGCTCAGTGCCAGCATCTTTGATGTGCTGAACAACACCGAAGTCAATCTGAGTTGCTTCTTCACCGTCTGCTGCGAGATCTTCAGTAACATGGTAACCAACTGCAAATGAAGTTGCGCCCATGCTTGTCAAAGATGCGTCGTAGCCAAGACCAACAGCCCAAGCTGTAGGATCATCACGTGTTGTAACAGTAAGATCACGCTTACCATACTGACCACGAACGTTAAGACCGCTCTCATGCTCTGCTGCAGCAGACATTACCCACTGTGAGTCAACAGTTGCACTTGCAGCGCTCTGGTTTACGTATGAAGCAGCTGCTTTAACTGCAACACCGCCGAACTTACCACCATAACGGAGAGCAACGTCAGCTGCGCCGTTTGAAAGTGCTGAACCAGAAACCTGGAAACCAGCAAATGTTGGTGAGTCATAGCGAACACGATCGTTACGGCTCAAGCCGTCAAGGTTCGTGAACTTTGTGCCCCAAGTACGTGCAGCTGTGAATGTGTCATTCGTGTCAGCTGTTGAACGGATAACTTGGCCGTTGTCGTTAAAGTTGAAACCACCACCAGCGGCCATACCTGCGCCACTGAGAGATGTTTCAGCTGTACCGTCAGAAGCTGTTGGGCCCTGACCGATAGACACTTTACCAAACTGCTTGTGGCTGATGTAAGCTTCTGCACGACGCTGGTTGAAGTTTGTCTGACCGAATGCGTCAGTACCTGCACCACCGTTTGAGTTCGTGTCAGCAATGCTCCAGTTGTTAGCAGCGTTGTCCTGGAATTCAACTTCCAGAGCTGTACCAACAGAAACAGCTTCGTTTACTTTACCTGAACCCAGGATACGGAAACGAGTACCAGAGTTGTCGTTATCGACAACTGCTACGTCCTCAGAAATGCCGTCATCAAAGTACATAACAGCTTTGTTAACCTGACCGGAAAGAGTAACTGAGTTACCATTGCCGTTGCTGACTGAGCCAGCTTCTGCAACTGGAACAGCAACTGCGAAAAGAGCAGCAGCAGCAACAGATGCTTTGAGAGTTGTTTTGATATTCACTTTGGTTTCTCCTTCACCAAATGAGTTGGGGACGTTTCCCCTAAAATTCGGGAAGCCGCCTTAACGACGGTCGACCCAACCGCTATATGCGGCTTCCATGACGCATTCTATGTATTTTCATCGTGATGCATAGCAAAATAACACGATTGTGAGGTTTTTCTACGTCAGTGTGACAAAAACAACACATGCATGGAAAACGGCTGATATTCAGGGGTTTATTAACCATACCCACGATCCCGTGACAAAATAGACTCAGGTTGTGGCGTGATATGACGAAACAACAATATATAGAGTAAACCCGACGTCATCATCGTTAACAAGCAAGACGTTTTTTCTCCATTTTGCATTATTTTGGATAAACATTATTTTTTAATTTCTGAGGCACTTGGGTTTCCAAAGCTGTGCCAATGCACTACATCATGGCCCATGAAGTGGACAAACTTACCGATATTATCGAATCGCCGACTGATCGTGCGTACATATTAATGAACCGACGTCCGGCAAATTGAGGAGACCAAATACATGAAACTTTCCGATCCAAAGCTATTTCGCCAGCAAAACTACATTAATGGTGAATGGGCTGATGCTGATAGCGGTGACACTATAGATGTCACCAATCCTGCAACGGGTGAGAAGCTGGGCACTGTTCCCAAAGCAGGCACAGCCGAAACACGTCGCGCCATCGAGGCCGCGAACGCCGCATGGCCCGCTTGGCGCGCCAAAACCGCAAAGGAGCGAGCCGCTATTTTGCGGAAATGGTATGAGCTGATGATGGCAAACCAGGACGACCTGGGCATTCTGATGACAGCCGAGCAGGGCAAGCCTCTTGCAGAAGCCAAGGGCGAAGTCGCTTACGCATCATCATTCATTGAGTGGTTTGCCGAAGAAGGGAAGCGCATTTATGGCGATACAATCCCTCAGCACGGTGCAGACAAGCGGATCGTCGTGATCAAAGAACCTGTCGGTGTCGTCGCAGCGATTACACCTTGGAACTTTCCGGCGGCCATGATTACGCGGAAAGCCGGCCCTGCGCTGGCTGCGGGTTGTCCGATTGTCATTAAACCTGCAACAGAGACACCATATTCCGCCTTTGCTATGGCAGAACTGGCTGACCGCGCGGGTATTCCAAAAGGGATATTTAATGTCCTTACAGGTGCATCTCGTGAAATCGGCGCAGAAATGACTTCCAACCCGACGGTGCGTAAACTGACCTTCACCGGATCAACCGAAGTCGGCAAAATCCTGATCGAACAGTGTGCTCAGACCGTCAAAAAGGTCTCAATGGAGTTGGGCGGCAATGCGCCTTTCATCGTTTTTGATGATGCCGATCTGGATGCCGCAGTCGTCGGCGCCATGGCCTCAAAATACCGCAACACCGGCCAGACCTGCGTCTGTGCAAACCGTATCTATGTTCAGGACGGGGTATACGATGAGTTTATCGAGCGCTTCTCTAAGGCGATCCAGGCCATGAAAGTAGGCGATGGTCTCAAGGGCGAAACCCAGCAGGGCCCGCTTATCAATATGGCAGCCGTAGAAAAAGTTGAAGAGCATCTCAACGATGCGGTTTCAAACGGCGCACGCGTTGTTGTTGGCGGCAATCGTCACGAACTCGGTGGCACATTCTTTGAACCAACCCTTGTTGCCGATGTTCGTCAGGACATGAAGGTCGCCAAGGAAGAGACATTTGGTCCACTGGCCCCTGTATTCCGGTTTAAGACCGACGAAGAAGTCATCGGCTGGGCGAACGATACCGAGTTCGGTCTGGCAGCATATTTTTATGCTCGTGATATCGGCCGTGTCTGGAAAACAGCTGAGCAACTTGAATACGGCATTGTCGGCATCAATGAGGGCATCATCTCGACAGAGGTAGCGCCTTTTGGTGGCATGAAAGAGTCCGGTACTGGTCGTGAAGGCTCGAAATACGGCATCGAAGACTATCTCGAGACAAAATACCTTTGCATGGGCGGCATCAACTAACCGATCTCGTTCTCATCGTTCACAACTGTTTTACCAATAAGGGGTGGTCGGATGTCCGGTCACCCCTTATTTATGCATCAGAACAGTAAGGAATTTATGATGCCGAACTACGACTATGACCTGATCACGATTGGGGGCGGCTCGGGCGGCGTGCGGGCGTCGCGCTTTGCAGCCCAACGCCACGGCAAGAAAGTTGCCGTCATCGAGAATCTGCGTATCGGTGGCACCTGCGTGATGCGGGGATGTGTCCCAAAGAAGCTATTGGTTTACGGCGCCCACTTTGCCCACGATTTTGAGGATGCCGAAGGATACGGGTGGGAGCTCGGCGAGAACCGTCATGACTGGTCAAAGCTCATGTCGGCGAAAACGAATGAACTGGATCGGCTGGAAAACATTTACCATCGCCTGCTGCGCGAAGCTGGTGTCGAGGAAATCACCGGCACCGGAAAAATTGTCGACGCGCATACAGTCGAAGTCGCCGGCAAGACTTACACAGCTGAGCATATTCTGGTCGCAACAGGGGGATGGCCGTCATTGCCTGAGATACCAGGCATCGAACATGCGATCACGTCTAACGAAGCGCTTGATCTGGAAGAGTTGCCAAAGCGCATTGTGATTGTCGGCGGTGGTTATATTGCCGTTGAGTTCGCTGGTATTTTTAACGCTTTAGGCGCTGATGTTTCTCTGATCATTCGCTCGGACAATATTCTCCGTGGGTTCGATCAGACCATGCGTGATGCCTTATGTGACGAAATGCGCAAGAAGGGCATCAAGGTGATGGCGGAATGCCAGGTCCGTTCAATTGAAAAAATTGAAACCGGGTATTCGCTTCGACTTGATCAGGTTGATTTCATGGAAACCGATCTTGTGATGTACGCAACGGGCCGTGCACCCAACACCAAGGGCATTGGCCTGGAAGAAGCTGGCGTTAAACTCGCGCCCAACGGTGCCATCATGGTGGATGAGTATTCAAAAACCAGCGTCGACAGCATTTATGCGATCGGTGACGTTATTGATCGCGTTCAATTGACGCCTGTAGCACTGGCTGAAGGGATGGCGCTGGTTCGAACGCTTTATGAGAACGAACCAACATCAATGAGTTATGAAAACATTCCGTCGGCCGTTTTCTCACAGCCACCAATCAGCTCGGTTGGTCTCACCGAGGCGGACGCGCGGAAAGATCATGATGTGACGATCTATCAATCCAGATTCCGTCCCATGAAGCACACGCTCTCTGGCCGAGACGAACATTCGGTGATGAAACTCATTGTCGACAAAGCAACTGATCGCATCCTCGGCGCGCACATGATGGGACTTGATGCACCTGAGATTATTCAGGGCATTGCAATTGCCGTAAAATCCGGTGCAACCAAGGCTGACTTTGACGCCACCATCGGTATTCACCCGACAGCCGCCGAAGAGTTTGTGACTATGCGAGAGCCGCTCCGGGACGACTGACCTAAGCGACCATGTTCACCAGACCCGTCGCCTGAGTGTCTAGTTGTGCGCGGAGACCATCTGGAAGGCGGAGCGCGTCTGACAGTCGATCAAGATATCGTTTCTCTTGAGGCGTATCCGGATCGACGGCGAGCGCCGAGGCGACGTAAATCTCAGCGGCCTGTGCATCATCGTTTGCCAGCCGCGCAATCGCGATGGGATCACTCGGCGCAGACAATTGATCAAACAGAAACGCCTTTTCATCACCGCTCAGATCCAATGACTGAATATGCGCCTGAATGCGTGTGTGCTCATCAGAATCAATGTGGCCATCAGATTTTGCTGAACTAATCATGGCGCGTACCAAAGTTAACCTGAGATCATTGCCCTCGCTGTCGACTTGGCTCGTTATGTCGAATCCGCTATCTGCTGGTGGCGAGGCCACCTGCGTCGGCGAAGTACGCAGCGCTGGTGCGGGCGCAGCCGCCGCGCCTTGTTGCGATGATTTATGGTCACTCCACGCCTTGTAGGCCAGGCCGCCGACAGCTGCGAGCCCACCATAGGTGAGCGCCTTACCGCCGATCTTTCGGGCCTTCTTGTTACTCATTAAAAGCGCCACTAGTCCACCCGCGGCAGCGCCGCCAACAAGACCTGTTGGCATCCCGCCGCTCTTCACCGCCGTCGTCGCTTGATTGGCAACACCGCCAACCTGACCCATGACACCATTAATCAGTCTGTTAACATCCATCACCGACAACCCTTTACCTTCAATTGACCGTCCCGCGCATCTCATGCCATTGAGGATGAGATGCACGCACACGTTTCTGCAATTGAAATGGGCACAAGGGTGCAGCACGCAAGCGTTGAGCGCGCGCCAAAATGCTTACAAATTGTTCATGTATTGACGCTAGGTGTTGGCGCGGCGGCGGCTGAGACGTCCTCGCCTGGGCGTATTATCAACGCAAGCATCAGGGTCCGCGACAGCTACCAGTACTATGCCAAGGTCTTCCTCAAGTTCACGAATTTTGGTCAAGGTCTCACGGTCGAGCTGCGCAGGCGCGGCTTTAACTTCTGAAAAAGCCAGCAATGGCTGGTCAATTTCAGCCTCAATGGCCTGAATCCTTGCGAGTTTATCTTCGGATAAGTTTAAAAGACTATAGAGCATGATCAACAATCCAATATTGCAAAAAACCCTAATTACGTGTCGCCACCAAAGATATTGTGCCACGAAAATTATCGATTGGGAATCATGCAACGGCTTTTGACTGGCAAAACTTGCATAATCGGCTTATATCGTTGGCTATTCTATTGGGCAGAGACGTTTGAGGTTTATTATGGCGAAGAATTGGACACCAACGAGTTGGAGAGAGAAACCAATCGTACAGGTGCCGGAATATCCGGATGCAGCAAAACTGGCTGAAGTTGAGGATGCACTCTCACGTGTCCCTCCATTGGTATTCGCAGGCGAAGCACGGTCATTAAGAAAGTCACTTGGTGACGTCGCAGAAGGAAATGCTTTTGCGTTGATGGGCGGCGATTGCGCCGAGAGCTTTGCCGAATTTCATCCGGACAATATCCGTGACACGTTCCGCGTCATTTTGCAGATGGCTTTTGTGCTGACCTTTGGTGCGGCAATGCCAATTGTTAAAGTCGGGCGCTTGGCCGGACAATTCGCAAAGCCACGTTCTGCACCGACAGAAACGCAGGGCGACGTCACACTCGACAGCTACCGCGGCGACATGGTCAACGCGATGCCGTTCACGTCAGAAGACCGAACACCTGACCCTGAACGTTTGATGCGCGTCTATAACCAGTCTGCAGCAACATTGAACCTGCTTCGCGCGTTTGCTCAAGGTGGCTATGCCGACTTGCATAAGGTTCACGAATGGACACTCGGCTTCATTTCAGACAGCTCCGAGGCAGAACGTTACCAGGATATGGCTGATCGTTTGGACGAAACGCTTGGCTTTATGGCAGCTTGCGGCTTGACCGCGGACAAAACGCCGCAATTGCGCGAGACTAATTTCTACACGGCCCACGAAGCTTTGCTGTTGAACTATGAGCAGGCTTTGACCCGTGTCGACTCAACCACGGGCGACTGGTACGACACATCGGCACACCTGTTGTGGATCGGTGACCGGACCCGCCAGCCCGATCATGCGCACGTTGAGTTCATGCGCGGTATCAGCAATCCAATTGGCATGAAATGCGGCCCATCGACGGATCCGGACGAATTGATCCGCCTCATCGATACCTTGAACCCGGATAATATTCCCGGGCGCCTGACGCTGATCTCTCGGATGAGTTCGGACAAAGTTCTTGATCTGTTACCACCGCTGGTTCGCCGCGTACGTGACGAAGGGCGGAGCGTGGTCTGGGTCTGTGATCCAATGCACGGCAATACGATCAAAGCCTCAAGTGGATATAAAACACGGCCGTTCGATCGTATTTTGACCGAGGTTCGTGGCTTCTTTGACGTCCATCAGGCCGAAGGAACACACGCAGGTGGCGTTCACTTTGAAATGACCGGTCAAAACGTCACGGAGTGCACCGGCGGTGCAGTTGCAATTACGGATGCCGATCTTTCGGATCGCTATCACACACATTGCGACCCGCGTCTTAATGCTCAGCAGTCCCTTGAACTTGCATTCTTGCTGGCTGAAGAACTGAAATCGGTTCGTACGGGCATTCAGGCAGAGCGCGCCGTTTCCTAACTGACGCAAAACGGGAGGGCTGACATGGCCTCCGACAGCGAAACGAAGACGTCGAAAAATGTGGGATCGCAGCACGTTGTCCACGCAACGGCTGCCCCCAGTGCAGCAGATGTGCCCCGCTGGAGCGATCACTATTTCACCCGCACCAAAGAGATCGTTGGGCGGTTTGGTGATAAATCAGTGACATATGCGGTGTTTATGCGCCGCCCCGTCATCTTTGCCCCGAAGCTTATGCTCGATTGGCTGAACCGTGTCGCCGAAGAGCGCGGGGTTAGTTTTGATATCTCGCTGAATTACGAAGAGGGCCAATGGGTCGGTGCCGGTGAACCGCTGATGAATATCACCGGATCAATGTACCATTTGGTCGATCTTGAAACTTTATACCTGCAAAAACTTGGCGCTGCGTGCGTCGCCGCCAACAACGCATTCACGATGTGTGTTGAATTGCCCGAGGTGTCTTTCCTGGCGATGGACGCGCGTCATGCCACGGGCATCGAGATGGCTGAAATTATGGCCTATGCGGCGTCTGTAGGTTCGAAGGCCGCCCGTGATCAGGTGGGGGCCAAAGGCTTCGTGGGCAATGCCACCGAAGCGACCGCGCACTATTTCGGTGAAAGTCACGGCAAAGGTACGATGCCGCATGCGTTGATTGGCTATGCTGGATCAACATTGAAAGCGGCTGAAATGTTTGTCGATACGTTCCCGGACGAACCGCTAACCACATTGGTCGATTATTATGGCCAAGAGATCACGGATGCATTGACCGTGTGCCGGCGTTTTCCGGCAATGGCAACAAACGGTCGCATCTCTATCCGGTTAGATACACATGGTGGTCGGTTCGTCGAAGGCCTTGATCCGCAAGAATCCTACAACGTGTTAGAGCGGCACGCGCCTCAGGCGATCCGGCGTTATCGCAACGATGCGGAATTACGGTATCTGACCGGCACAGGCGTCTCAGCCGCGGCGATCTTCCATCTTCGCGAGAATCTTGATCGCAATGGCTTTGATGCCGTCAAAATCGTCGCCTCCAGCGGCTTTGATGTCGAAAAATGTAAAGTTATGGCCGACGCAAAAGCCCCCATTGATATGATCGGGACAGGCTCGTTTCTGCCAACCAAATGGACCGAGACCTATGCGACAGCGGATATTGTTGATTACGATGGTGTTGCGTCCGTAAAAATCGGCCGCGAGTTCCTGATCCGAAGCCTGAAAGACTAAATTCCCGATTTATCCCACAAGAATTCGTTTTAACGCAGCAATGGCATTGTTCGCGGTGTCGCGACCATGACGTTTTATCAATCGTTCGCGACCGGTATCCGACGACATGACTTTGCGTAAATCCGAGAACATTGCATCCATCATGCGACGAAACCCCTGCTCCGCCAAAGTCCAGCGACGCTCGCCTTCGGTGGCACCTGCAGGTGCAGGTCCCAGATTTGAATTCACAAGGTTGATAAACCAATTGGCACGTTTGTCGTAATCACCAAACTGTGCCGCAAGCGCAACCTGAGCATCCAGGCTCACGGTGATCGCATCCCGTTCTTGATAGAACAGCTCCCAATCAAACTCATCCTCACCCACATCAGCTTTGATGCGCGAAATGATTGCCCGGCACCGTTCGTGATAACTCTCAACCTTATCTGGCCCCAACAGCATGTCGACCGCCATGAAGTATCCCGGCAACATTCGGCGGCTTATGCCTTTACGGTTTGGCTTTTCCTTCAACAAGCCCGAGAACTGCTTGACCAACAGACGATAAAACGGCTCGTCGCGCTCAAGCGTCCATTTCATGCGTTCACGGGCATCCGCGAAATCCTCAAGGGTCGCCTCAATATCTGCCTGCATCGCCTGCGCCTGCGCCGCAAAATCCGCCTGCATCTGATCTAGGTCCTGAATAGAAAGCATGCCGCCATTGGCCTGCGCCTTGGCCTTCATGCGATCAACCATCGATGAAACGGAGGTCTCGGCCAGCGCCTTGCTTTGCGCTTTTACAGACGCGGCGTTCTTCACGCTGGGCGTGGCGGGTTTCGGTTTTGGTGCGGGTTTCGCCGGGGCTGTCGCTGCGACCGGTGCGGGTGCGGGTTTTGGCTCCGGTGCAGGTCGGTCCGCCACCAGTTTGGTCTGAACAGGTTCCGGCTCTGGCGCTTTCTCGCGCGTCTTGGGATTGCTCTCAAACCCACCCTTGCTGACTTGAGGTCTGCCATTCTTACCGACAGTAATAATTTCCGCGCGCGAAGGCATCGGCTGAGCTTGCTCACCGTACATTATAACTTCAGAATCTTTAGGCGTTTTTACCATTATGCTTGAGCATACGTTGCGGATATACGATATGCCAATCCCCTAAACGCACTTCCCATAGATCCGTAATTCTCGTATCGGCCTCGTTTGACACCGTGCACGTTGACATATGCCGCCTTAACTTGGAAAAAGGCATCGATATGACAGACAGCCTTACCATTGCGATTGCACAAATCAATCCGACCGTCGGTGACATCGACGGAAATATGGCGTTGCTTGAGCGATTTGCTGCTGACGCCAAAGCTGCCAACGCAGACCTTGTCGTTGCGACCGAGCTTTGTGCATCGGGATACCCGCCCGAGGATCTTGTCCTTAAAGAAATGTTTCAGGACCGGGTTGAGGCGGCCGTCGCATCGCTTGCCGGAACCCTGAAAGAAAAAGAAATGCCGGCCGTTTTGCTGGGGTCTCCATGGCGCGTTGATGGAAAGTTATATAACGCCGCATTGTTACTTGATGATGGCGAGATAAAGCATATTCGCCTCAAACATGAGTTGCCGAACTATGGGGTGTTTGATGAAGTTCGTGTGTTCGCACCTGGCCCGTTACCCGGCCCCATCCCCTTCAAAGGTGTGCGCCTCGGCGTTATGGTCTGCGAGGATTTGTGGTTCCCCGATGTCGCTGAATGCCTCGAAGAAAGTGGCGCAGAGATTCTGATTTCGCTCAATGCCTCGCCGTTTGAAGTCGACAAAGTTGACGTGCGCTTGAATATCGCGCTCGCCCGGGTCACTGAGACCGGATTGGCGTCTCTTTATGTGAATCAGATCGGCGGTCAGGATGAGCTGTTATTCGACGGCGGCTCATTTGTCGTCAACCCGGATTACAAAATGCCGGTTCGCGCGCCGTTTTGGGAAGAAGCATTGGTGCTGACCCATTGGTCACGCGGAGATGACGGCTGGACCTGTGCCAACGGTGACGTTCAACCGAGCTTGCGGCGGGAAGAAAACATCTACGGCGCGATGACGATTGGCCTCCGCGATTATGTGAATAAAAACGGTTTTCCGGGTGTCGTGATAGGATTGTCTGGTGGGATTGATAGCGCGCTCTCTGCAGCCGTCGCGGTCGATGCATTAGGTCCTGATAAAGTGTTGGCTGTGATGATGCCGTCGCCTTACACCTCGACCGAAAGCCTGGAGGATGCTGCGTCCTGTGCAGAAATGCTCGGCGTGCGCCTTGAGGACGTCAACATTGGCGCGGCGATGAAAGCGTTTGATGACATGCTGGCGCCTATCTTTGACGGTCGTGATCCAGATATAACCGAAGAGAACATTCAAGCGCGCACGCGCGGTCTGATCCTAATGGCAATATCGAACAAGCTCGGACACATGGTGCTGACAACGGGCAATAAATCCGAGATGTCGGTAGGTTACGCAACGCTATATGGCGATATGTGTGGCGGCTATTCAGTTCTGAAAGATGTCTACAAGACCACCGTTTTTCAGGTTTCACATTGGCGCAATGCCAATCGCCCGCCGATTGCCATGGGACCGGACGGCACCGTAATGCCGGAACGTGTCATCACAAAGCCGCCATCCGCCGAGTTACGTCCTGATCAAAAAGACGAAGACAGCCTGCCCCCCTATGATGATCTGGATGGCATTCTCGAAGCCATGATCGAAGAAGAATTGTCTGTCGATGATGTTGTCGCCCGCGGGTTTGATGCCGATACAGTCAGGCGCATCTGGCGGCTTTTGGACCGGGCCGAATATAAGAGACGACAAGCGCCTCCGGGCGTAAAAATAACCGAGCGCGCGTTTGGAAAAGATCGCCGCTATCCTATTACTAACGGCTTTACGAAACTCATCTGATGACGCAATCGACTTTACATATTCATGATACATTAACCCGTGAAAAACGGCTGTTTAAGCCCGAACACGATGACAATGTCCGCATGTACGTATGTGGACCAACAGTTTACGACAAAGCCCACATCGGCAACGCGCGGCCTATTGTTGTCTTCGATGTGATGGCGCGGTTGTTACGCCACATTTATGGCGCTGATCACGTGACCTATGTTCGCAACATCACCGACATTGATGACAAGATTAATGCCCGTGCCCATGAACGCGGTATCAGTATCCGTGAACTGACAAACCAAACCATCGACGTCTTTCACGGCGACGTCGCAGCCCTTGGCGCGTTGCCGCCGGATCACGAGCCGCGCGCAACCGATAACGTCGATGGCATGATTGAGATGATGCAGGTCTTAATTGACAAGGGCCATGCATATGCCGCAGAGGGGCATGTTCTTTTCAATGTGCCGTCGATGCCCGAGTATGGAAAACTATCCCGGCGCAAGCGTGACGAACTGATTGCCGGTGCACGTGTCGAAGTCGCGCCCTACAAAAATGACCCGGCTGACTTTGTGCTTTGGAAGCCATCGGATCAATCCAAGGGAGAGCCCGGCTGGGAAAGCCCCTGGGGATTTGGTCGCCCGGGTTGGCATATAGAATGCTCGGCCATGAGCAAAGCCTTACTGGGCGAAGTCTTCGACATCCACGGCGGCGGCCTTGATCTGATTTTCCCGCACCATGAAAATGAAATTGCACAATCGCGCTGTGCCCATGATACGGGCGCGATGGCGAACTATTGGATGCACAACGGCTATCTGATGGCCGAAGGTGAAAAGATGTCGAAATCTCTCGGCAATTTTTACACCATCAACGAGTTGCTACAGGCGTTTCCCGGCGAAGCGATCCGCCTGTTGCTGTTGAAGACCCATTACCGCCAACCACTGGATTTCACCAAGGAAGGCCTGGTCGACGCAAAGCGGGAACTGGATGGATTTTATCAAGCCTTACGCCAAGCGCCATCCAGCCCTGACGGCACAGATGCGGAATCGTCCAACGTGATTGATGCGCTTTGCGATGACCTGAATACACCGAAATCGATCAGCTTGCTCCATGAAACGCTGGGGAAGGTCAATCGGGGAGATCAATCGGCGCGCCACGCATTAAAGGCAAACGGCGCGATCCTGGGCCTTTTGCAACAAGACCCCGAAGACTGGTTTAAATGGTCACCGCCGTCAAAAGGCGAAGATGGGCTCAGCGACGAGGATATCGAGGCAAAGATCACAGCGCGGAAAGACGCGCGGGCAAACAAGGATTTCGCCGCATCCGACGCAATCCGCGATGAGCTTCAGGCTGCGGGTATCATTCTGGAAGACAGCGCAGCAGGCACAACCTGGCGACGCGGCTAACGTTACCCAAACGCGCGATATCTGCGGTTGATCTCTTCTTCACTTAAATCTGATCTAAGCTTTTTCAACTGTTCCGCTTCAGCGCGGTTACGTGTTTTACCCGTCCAGAGCTCGTCCGAATGCGGGAGGCTCGTATCGTTTGTTGCCAAATGTTCCGCGTAAAGTTTGAAAAGCTCAATCGTTAGATTAAACGCCTCAATCTCAACATCCTGAAATTTTGCTGTGGGGCTGATTTCGAACCGTCGCACATCGATGATGGGACCGCTATCAACTTTTGCGGCCATCTCATGAAGCGTCACACCATAGACCGTCGCCCCTTCGTATACAGCAAAGCCAGCGGCGCAACTTCCCGGATACTCAGGGGGCCCGGGGTGAAAATTATATGCCGGGCCTTCAAGGCTATCGAGCATGTCACCTGGCACAATAATATCGGTCATCAAGGCGATGAGACGGGTATCTGCGCTGCCTTTCGACATCGCCGCATAGAGCCGGGGCAGGCTATCAACCCATTCCACAATCAACGCGGAATTGTAGTGTTGGAGAAAGCGTGTCAAATGGGGTGCTTCGACGTCACCCGTTAATAAAACAATACGGTTTGGCATGTTTTCTAAGCTAGCATGATGATAAGAATCCCGATAGGCTATTTGTCTGGGGAAGTATCAAAAGCAGAGGAATACTGCGGATTTCCTGATAATTTTGAGTGCTTTTCATTTGAGGGTCGGTGAAGGCAGGTATAGTGGTCGACGCAATATTTGTTGCTGATCGCCTCAGACCGTTCAAAATCCACTAAATGGTTTCTGGGCAGAGGAGCATTTGTCCCTATTATGTCGGAAGACAATGTCGATAATGGCGCCCATGTGCCAAAGGCTTACCTTGATCTTGTAAGGACACTTACGCACGAAGTGCGTACGCCTCTTAGCACGATTATTGGCTTTGCCGACATGATCGAAAACGAGATGCTCGGCCCTCTTGGTACACATCAGTACAGAGATTACGCGTCCGACATCCACAAAGCCGCTCGAAACATTCTCGATACTCTAAACGATGTATCGCAACCCGCGCACTATGCTCACTACGAAGAAGCCGAGAATGACTTCCATCATCTCATCGAATTGGCACCTGACCTTATCTGTATTTGTCGTGACGGCCGGATTGAACTTATCAATCCTGCTGGCGCAAGTATGCTAGGACTGTGGCCGATAGAGACACTGAAAGATCGTGCCTTCATCGATTTTGTACATCCAGAGTGCAAGGACCTGATCCGCGCTGACTTAACGGACCTGGCAGCAGAGAAGCTCCGGATGCCGCTAAAGCTGACGCGCCCTGATAACATGTCTGTAGAAGTGGAAGTCGCAGCGATCCCCTACGCCGCATCCAATTCTAAGAAAAGTGACGCGATGATGGTCATCGCACGTGACGTAACGGAGCGAAACCGTGCGCTTGCTGCCGTCGAGCAACGAGAAGAGAACCTTAAAGTTGTCATGGATGCGGTTGCAGATGGCATCGTTGCGCTCGACGAAAATGGCAACATCGAAATGGCAAATGCCGCGATCGAGCGGATGTTTGGGACCAGCGCACTTGAGTTAATGGACAAACATATCAGCACGCTTCTGCCTGACCTCAATGGGGCCAAGTCCAAAGACTTGAAAGCATTGACGGAATCAGAAAGCGCTGGCGTGGAGTTGCATGGATCTCCTGAGCTTACAGGGTCTTGTGCAGATGGTACCGCATTGCCGGTCGAAGCCGTCTTCAATGAATCCGCTTCTGGAGGACGACGACGTTATATTGGTGCTATTCGAGACGTCACGGCCCGGAAAACCTATGAGAACCGCCTCCGGACAATGGCGACCCGAGACGGCCTGACAGACCTAGGAAACAGAAACCTGTTGGACGAACGCCTGGAAGCAGCGATCAAAAAAGTCGACGCAGAAGGTGGCAATCTGGGGCTGATCTATATCGATCTTGACCAGTTCAAGAACATAAATGACGCGTTTGGGCATGAAGTCGGTGATGAAGTTATTAAGTTGGCGGCGATGCGTGTTATCAGCTGTGTCCGCGAAAATGATCTTGTTGCCCGGGTCGGTGGTGATGAATTCCATATCCTCATGCCCGAGATTAACACGACCGAAGAAGCCACAAACGTTGCCGAAGATCTTCTTGTTGCTCTCTCGAGCCCATACGTCATTGAAGGCAGGGAAATCTTTTCATCAGCCAGTATTGGTGTTGGCACGTACCCCGCTCAGGCGAACTCGAAATCTGAATTCCTGCGGAACGTGGATACTGCGGCCAATTACGCAAAACGCGATGGCCGTGCAAATTACAAGTCATATACGCCAAAGATGTCGGACGAAGTCCATCGCCGCGTTGATATCGGCCATCAACTCAGGCGCGCCCTGGAGAACGACGAACTTACGCTGAACTATCAGGCAAAAGTTGATCTATCGACACAGCAAATCATTGGCGCAGAGGCATTGCTGCGTTGGCATAGCGAAGATTTGGGGTTCGTGTCTCCTGAAGAATTTATTCCGATCGCCGAGGAAACCGGCTTGATCGTTCCGATTGGCGAATGGGTATTGGAAACAGCCTGCCGCCAAGCGTCAGAATGGCACAATTCCGTCGGTCATCCGGTGCATGTCGCGGTGAACCTGTCGGCATTGCAGTTCCTGCACGGCGATCTGGTCAAAAAAGTTGCAGCGTCGCTGGACTCTTCCGGCCTCAATCCATCACACTTGGACCTTGAACTCACTGAAAGCCTTTTGGTCGAGCGTCCCGACGAAACCATTCGAATATTGAACCATTTCAAAGGCATGGGCATATCGATCTCCATGGACGACTTTGGTACCGGATATTCATCTCTAAGCTATCTGACCCGCTTTCCGCTGGACTCACTGAAAGTCGACCGCGCTTTCGTAACGAACTTGCCTGATGATCGGGACGCCGTCGTTGTCGTGCGGGCTATTGTCGGTATGGCGAAAGAACTAGATTTGAATATTGTTGCTGAGGGTATCGAAACTGAGCGCCAGATGGAGTTTCTGCACGGGTTAGGGTGCCATACCGGGCAAGGTTATTTATTCTCCAAGCCAATAACCAATGACGACTTCCTGGGTGTATTAGGCAGCCGCGCCGCCGAATAAGGGGCGCACTACCATTTCTTTTTACCAATGCTGACATGATCTTTGGTCAGACATAGACCCCATCCGAGCTTTTGTCTTTTTGCCAATACACTTGAGCATTCTGGCGGAATTGGGCATTCTCTGCCAGCTTTCCAAGAAATACTGGGTTCTGAACTATGACTGATAAACGCGTATATCTTTTCGATACCACGTTGCGTGATGGTGCGCAGACGCAGGGTGTCGATTTTAATCCTGCTGACAAGGAAATGATTGCGCGCGAACTAGATAAAATTGGCCTGGATTACATTGAAGGTGGTTGGCCCGGCGCCAACCCGACAGACGACAGTTTTTTCGCCAATCCACCTAAATTGAAACGCGCCAAGTTAACCGCGTTTGGGATGACCCGCCGGCCGGGGCGTAGTGCCGAAAATGATCCTGGCCTGGTTGGCATTCTTGCCCCAGATATTCCATGCGTCTGTATGGTGGGCAAGGCGTGGGATTTCCATGTCGATGTCGCACTAGAGATCGAGCATGATGAAAATATTCGTATGATTACCGACAGTGTAAATCTCGCCCGAACCCGCAAAGAAGAGGTGATGTTCGATGCAGAGCATTTCTTTGATGGTTACAAATCAAATCCCGAATTTGCGATTGCCTGCCTGAAGGCGGCATATGACGCCGGTGCGCGCTGGGTTGTTTTGTGTGACACCAATGGCGGCACGTTGCCTCACGAAATCTCCGAAATCGTGAGTGATGTGATCAAGCATGTGCCGGGCACGCACGTCGGCATTCATGCGCATAACGATACCGGCAACGCCGTCGCCAACTCATTGGCTGCCGTTATCGCGGGTGCCAGACAAGTACAGGGCACACTTAACGGCCTGGGGGAGCGATGTGGCAATGCGGACATGATTGCCATCATCCCATCGCTCGTCTTGAAAATGGGTTATGAGACCAATGTCTCTCGCGAAGATATGACCCAGTTAACACATATTTCCCGAATGCTTGATGAACGTCTGAACCGTGCACCGTCGCGCGGCGCACCCTATGTCGGCGAGTCTGCTTTTGCCCATAAAGGCGGGCTGCATGTATCTGCTGTCGAAAAAGACCCGCGCACGTACGAGCATATCGACCCGTCGCTTGTTGGGAACCATCGTCATATCGTCGTCTCTGATCAATCTGGCCGATCAAACATTCTCGCCAGATTTCGCGAAGTCGGTATTGAAATTGACCCCAAGGACAAGCGCATTGGCCGCCTCGTCGAAGAGGTCAAGAAAAACGAATTCAACGGCTATGCCTATGATGGAGCCGAAGCCAGCTTTGAATTGCTTGCCCGTCGCGCACTGGGCAGTGTGCCGATGTATTTCAACTGCAGCAATTTCCGCGTCATTGACGAACGCCGATGGGATGCCCGTGGTGAACTGGTGACGCTTTCCGAAGCGACTGTGAAATTGAGTGTTGGGGGCGTCGAGCACATGTCTGTGGCCGAGGGGAACGGTCCTGTTAACGCGCTTGATGCCGCGATGCGAAAGGTATTGATCCCGATCTATCCAACCTTGGCAGGCCTGAAGCTGGTTGATTACAAAGTGCGTATTTTGACCCCGGGCGATGGCACCGGCGCGATCACCCGCGTGATGATTGAAAGTGCGGATGGTCACGGCGAACGCTGGTCGACAGTTGGCGTGTCGCCAAACATCATTGATGCGTCTTACAATGCGCTTCGGGACTCGCTGGTGTATTTGCTATATCGCGATGGCGCAAAAGAGCCTGAGGCGTCGTGACGAAACGATGAGTGAGAATTCTGCGTTTTCCGTCATCCTTGTTGAACCTCAACTCGGTGAGAACATCGGCATGGTTGCGCGAGCGATGTGGAACTGTGGCGTCCGCGATCTGAGGCTCGTTAACCCACGCGACGGCTGGCCGTCAAAGACAGCCCGCGCCGCGTGCTCAGGTGCAGGGATCGTTGTTGAGGCAGCCCGGCTTTACGACACCACAAGTGATGCGATTGCAGATCTCAATTTTGTGCTGGCGACAACGGCACGTACCCGCGACATGACCAAGCCCGTATTCACACCCGAAACTGCTGCAAACGAAATGCGCGGGCGTGCACAGTCCGGCGCATCGATTGGTGTGCTGTTCGGCAAAGAATCTTCCGGCCTCGATAATGATGACGTTGCACTCGCAGATGCGGCCATCACGGTCCCTCTGAACCCCGAGTTTACATCCTTGAACCTGGCGCAGGCGGTGCTTTTACTGAGCTATGAATGGTTCAAGCTCAAGGACCAGACAACGCCCTTTGAATTACAGATGCCAGACGATACGCGCCCTGCGAACAAACAGGAACTGCAATGGCTCTATGAACATCTTGAGCAGGAACTGGATGCCAAAGGGTTTTTGATGGTGAAAGAAAAACGCCCCATCATGGTCCGGAAGATCCGCAACATGCTGGCGCGTGCGCAAATGACCGAACAGGAAGTGCGGATTTATCGTGGCATGATCTCGGCGCTGGTCCGCGAACGCCGACCCGATCCCGAGACATCTGATAACGATAACACTTAGACTTTTTTCGACAGCCAGATCGCCAGCCTGGAGCCTGTTTTAACAGCCAGCTTCAAGGCTTCATAACCGGGCGCTTCTTCAGCACCCTTTTCCAGCGCCGTTTCGCGATGCTCAAGTTCTTCAAGGCGGAACGCCTCAAAAGTATCTCTGAGTTCCTGCTGATCGCCCTCGGCATCCAGCGCAGAGACCTGCTCTGCATAATGTTCGTCGATGACTTCCTCGACAGCAACCGTGCACGCATGCGCCGCCTTTTCGCCCATCAGCGCAGTGCCTGCCCCCAGCGCAAAACCAGCGACATGCCATAGCGGCATCAGAGCCGTCGGGCGAACGCGGTTGGCACGGATCAATTCATTGAATTTGTCCAGATGCACACGTTCCTGTTCGGCCATATGTTCAATGTCGGGTCTGTCCTTGCTTTTGCCCAGAACCGCGAGCTGACCCTCGTAAATACGCACGGCACCATATTCACCCGCATGATCAACGCGGATCATCTGCTCCAGCATGTCTTTTTTGGAGAGATCGCCTGGCATCCGGTGAGGGCGTTTGTGCTCCGTCATGATGGTGTCGGCTCCTGCATTTTACGCCATGCCCCAAAAGCGGCCAGCGCACATAAAAACGAGAATGCCACATTGTAGGTCGCCATGGAGACCCCGAAAAGTGTCCAATCTATATCGCCGCAGGATTTCTCCGGTTTTTGCTGTAGTGCGGCAAACAGGTCTTCTGTTGTTGTGACGGTTGCGCCGCCTGCACCACAGGGTGCCGCCGACGTCCACCAGTTCTGCTCAACACCGACATGATAGAGCGCGATACCACTGCCAGCTAAAAACACCAGACCCGCAAAAAGAACCAGATGACGCTTTAAATCCGCACGCGTCACAAACAGAGCGGCAATCCCGAGCACAATAATGATGCCGTACGGAATGCGCTGATAAAGACACAGCACACAGGGCTCGTACCCAAACGCGAGCTCCGCTGTATAAGCGGTGCCCAACGGAGCCAATGCAGCAATCAAAAGCGCCCAGGGGAGAAATCGCACAAGAGTATTCGAATGTTCCATCAGCATAGGTATAGATGTAATTTTCGAGCCCGTTAAGTTAACAATTTGAGCGCGAGCAAGCCGCCCACCAGCAAGGCGCAAAACAGCAGCGTCAGCAGCCCCAGTCGTTTTTCAATAAATGCCCGGATCGGCACGCCGAACTTCCAGAGCAAGATCGCCACCAGGAAAAACCTGGCGCCACGCCCAAAGATCGACGCAATGGTGAAGGACCATGGGTCCATGCCTGTGACACCGCTGGCAATCGTGAAGATTTTATAGGGGATCGGACTGAACCCGGCGGTGAAGACAATCCAGACACCATGCTCATTATAGGCCTCGCGCGCCGCTTCGAATTTCGCGGTTGCGTGATACATATCGAGAATGGGGCGGCCCAGTTCATCAAACAGCATGGCACCGATGAAATACCCAAACAGTCCCCCCGCAACCGATGCGATCGTGCAGACAAAGGCGATTTTGAACCATTGCGAACGCGCGGCCAGTACCATCGGGATCAACAGTACATCCGGCGGAATCAGAAAAAACGAGCTTTCCGCGAATGAAACCAGTGCCAAAATCCAGATCGCATGGCGATGGCCGGACCATTCAAGGGTCTTGTCGTAAAGTGCCCGCAGCATAGGGGATATATCTCCGAAACGGTGTATTCCCTGCCGTCTTTAGCAGTCAGCGCACGTGTATGCAATAAATCCAAAACTTATAGAAAGTGATTTAGAGATGGGGTCAAAGCCTTGTGTCCTTGGAAGACCGCCATTTTGGTCGACGACCGAAATCATCCACCTGCGACGTAAGGCATCCTGATCGACAACTCAATTTCTCGTCCATGCCGCAGCGACTTTCATCGCTCGCGTGTTATTGACACGATCGCTATGATGATTGCCACACGACAATAGATCATTCGTACGATGGGTTTACTGTCGCCGCTTATTTTAGTGGCCCCGTAAACTGTCGAATTGTATGGAGCCAACTAAGTGATGATTGAATATCTCTGGCCAGATAGCTGGTATGCTAAGTTTCTCTTGTTGGTTTTTACCACATACTCGCTCCATTGGCTGGTTGCGCACTACATTGATCATCGTCTCGGGATCACAGGTAATAAGTGGTATAAACGGGTCACCGGCACAGCACCTATTGGGCAAGCACTTCTCGTCGCCACCCTCTTTTTCGTGTTCTCAACCCCGCCATTTTTTGAGGACGCCCATCGTGGTGTAGTCATCGCACTCAAGATCACTACATCATTTGTCATGTACTACTTCGCTGTCCTGTATTTGTCGTCCGCATGGATGGATATTATCGATACGAATGATACCCGTGCTAGCTTCCCCGATAATCGATATACCCTGTATAGAAATTCAGGTTATCCAACAAGCGCAACTCCCGGGGTTGTTTTGCTTAAAATACTTTGGTTTGCCATTGCTCATGTCCTCGCCGACAAGAAGAATCTAGGCGATCAAGAAGAGAATGAAAAAATCACCCATTCGGTGCCACCAAAGGACAAAGTGACCAAACGGGTAGCCAACACAATACGCTTTATTCCTTATTCGCGAACCTCACGGATATACAGTTTTCCACGTGTACTCTTCATCGTCACAATAGCATCAACAATAATTTGGGTTTTGTGGTCATTTGATGTGCGGATCTCATCAGTGCCGGGAGAAATTTGGGCTGCGTTGACTCTCGTCTTGATCGGGCTGGTGGGCGCATTGAGCTATTTACGCGGTGGTTTAATTATTTCCGACAACGGCATTGATTTAAAAGAAGGACGAATTGGGACCTATCTATTTGCGGCAATGATGATTGGTGCGATCCTTTATGGCACCATTAACGGCCCATATGCCCTGTGGACGGATGACTTTGTCGGATCATATAAATCTGACCGAATGCGACCATTTTGGGCAATTGTATTAACAGTTTTCCTTGCTATTTATTGCGTAGCCTTCGCCATAACTTATTTTATCGGCGATTTTCAATCTTCAAAGCAGCGGATGATTTTTTCTCTTTTTGGACATATTCCGCCGTTCAAATGGTCCAAAATTCATTCCTTTCGAACGACTGAACACCCGCCGTCCCGGCTCGTAGTTGAATTTCATGGTGTTAAGAAGTGGCGGCGCGGCACATTTGGGCGCCCAACTCACAAATTTTGGTTTCCTTTCGAGATTGCAGCGGAAGAGTTAGCCGCTCAGTTAAACCAGGAACTTGAAGCTCGGAAGATAGCAGAGCCTCAGTCCGAATCCCACTGAATGAATATATTATGCATCTTTGTATATTTATGCAGGGCCTTTTACATCTTGTATTGAGGATTTTGGAAGGTTAAAAGATGCGCAAGCCCCTCTGGCGGAACTGGTAGACGCGCGGGATTCAAAATCCCGTTCTGGTAACAGAGTGCCGGTTCGATTCCGGCGGGGGGCACCACTTTTCTTATGAATTCTTTTTTGTTACTTCGTCGCCCCGGACGTGATCCGGGGCCCATACCGCATCCGTAAACTGCGTCCTGAACAAATAGGACCCCAGTTTCGATGGCGAGCCGTAGGGCATCCAATCCATCCAAAGATGGTCGTGAACGGCCTGAAACAGCAATAATTATTTCAACAATATCATTACCGTCATGCTAGGCTTATGCCATCACTGAGGACAGGAGAGAGAGCATGCCGGTCGGGCACAAAGGACGCTGTCTTTGCGGAGACATTCAATACGATACTCGGAACGATCCACTATGGGTGACTGTTTGTTACTGCCAATTCTGCCAGCGGGCTACTGGTTCGGATCGAATGATAGAGCCAATATTCGAATACGAAGACTTTAAGTTCACCCATGGCGATCCTGCCAAGTTCACTCTTCCTTCAGATGGCAGTGGCAAAAACGTCCACGTGCACTTTTGCTCCAAATGCGGGACGAAACTGGCTTTGAGCTTCGAGCGTTGGCCAGACCGGCTAGGCATATATATTGGCACTCTCGATGATCCAACATCGATTTCCACTACTCCCGACAACAGTAAGCACATCTTTGTATCGGAAGCTCGCCCCGGAACGATCCTTCCACCTGGCTATAAAACCTTCGACCGACATGCAGCCGAGAATGACGGCACGCCAATTGAACCAACAATTCATGATTCAGCACATATTCTTGCAAGCTGAGTTGTTGTTTCAACTATAATGCGACTTCCGGCTTTTCTCGGTAGAAAACAACACCACAGTTTTCTCTCCGGTGCCGGGGACGAAGTGGTCCTGATCCGATATCCATGTCTATTCGTTAAGTTTACTGGTAAGGCAAGAGTGCTCCCACACCACTTAAGGCATAACGATTAGAAATGGATTAGGCATCCCTTGTCCGTGCGCGTTATACTCAATAAAGTCTGCCCGCCCGCAATATTTCAGGAAAACCCCTTGAGCCCAACTGACACTACATCCGATCCAGAATTCGCCATCGAGATAGACGGTCTGAGCAAGATCTACGCGGGTTCCAACAAGCAAGACCCAAAACACGCTCTGGACGATGTTTCCTTGAAGATCAAACGCGGATCGTTTTTTGCCCTTCTGGGCCCAAATGGCGCTGGGAAATCGACCCTGATCAATATTCTCGCCGGGCTTGTCAATAAATCGTCCGGCTCCGCAAAAATATGGGGATACGATACCGAAGCGCAGATGCGGGCAGCGCGACGCGCGATTGGTGTCGTGCCGCAAGAATTGAGTATTGATCCATTTTTCACACCCCGTGAATTGTTCGAGCTTCAGGCTGGCATGTTTGGCGTCCCTGCCTCTGAGCGTCGCACCAGCGAGATACTGGAAGCCGTGGGCTTAAGCGAAAAAGCAGATGCGTATACGCGCTCCCTGTCCGGTGGTATGCGGCGACGGTTACTGGTCGGCAAGGCAATGGTCCACCGACCGCCCATCCTTGTTCTCGACGAGCCTTCCGCAGGCGTCGATGTCGATTTGCGACGTCAACTCTGGGATCATGTGCAGCGCATGAACGATGAAGGCACGACTGTGCTGCTGACGACCCACTATCTTGAAGAGGCCGAAGCGCTTTGCGACGAGATTGCGATTATCAATCATGGCCGGATCATCGCCTGCGAACCAACGGACGTGATGCTCCAGCGCCTTGATGCCAAGGATATGTCGCTGACACTGTCCGCGCCGATATCCGAGAGCCCCGCAGGCCTGCAGCCCTATAACCCGGTGTTGGACAATCCGACGCGATTGACGCTGAGCTTTAAGCCTTCGGAAACGCCTGCGCGCAAAGTTCTGGCCGATGTTGAAGACGCCGGCCTAGAGGTACGGGATTTCTCAACCAAAGATGCTGACCTTGAAGATATCTTTATTCGTCTGACCCACGGCGACGATGATGCGCGCGCATGACTGTGTGATGTCGCGGAACCGTAACTGGTTAAAAGCTCTTGGTAGCGTGATCACAGTTTTTGTTCTCAGCAGTTGCACACCTCAACTTGTCGATCCAGGACCTCTCCGTTGGACGCCCGAACTGCATCCAACGCATTTTGCCACGCGGGATGGACTATCACTTCCGTATCGTGTCTGGCCTGCCAAAGACGGGAGCCCGAAAGCCATTATCGTCGCATTACATGGCTTCAATGACTATTCGTCGTTCTTTAATGATCCGGCCACGTTCATGCAGTCCCGCGGCATTACCAGTTACGCCTATGACCAACGTGGATTTGGCGGCAGCGGGTTTCGGGGTCGCTGGTTTGAGACGGCACGATATCGGATGGATGCGCGGGACTTCACACAACTTGTCGCCGACAAACATCCCGGCGTCCCCCTTTATCTTCTTGGCGAGAGCATGGGCGGCGCCGTCGCAATGACGATGCTTAGCGAACAGAGTGCACCATGGGTGAGCGGCGCGATATTGTCAGCACCTGCCGTGTGGGGACGGGAATCCATGCCCTGGGCACAGAGCGCATTGCTTTGGCTAAGCGCGCATACAATGCCGAGCGTACCCATGTCTGGTCGGGGACTTAAAATTCAGCCGAGCGACAACATAGAGATGCTGATCGCGCTCGGGCGTGACCCTCTCATCATCAAGGGCACACGCGTCGATGCGATTAATGGACTGGTCGATTTGATGGATGAAGCATTGGCGTCGTCACGAGATTTTCGCAACCCGTCACTCATTCTATATGGCGGACGAGATGAAATCGTCAAAGCCGGTCCCACCCGAATGATGTTTGACCGGCTGCCAAAGGATGCCAGGGATCGTCACCAGATCGCGATTTACCCGAAAGCGTATCATATGCTGCTGCGTGACCTGGACGCGGAAACCGTCTGGCGCGATATCATATCGTGGACTGAAGCGCCCGATAAGCACCTGCCCAGCGGGGCCGACAAACGGGCTCAGGAATTCTTATCGTCACCCCAATAGGCTCAGGATTTCACGACCGCCAATTTTCCGGTCACACCATGTTTATCGATCAGGTCCTGAACAAATCCATTGCCACTTACTTCTGACAGATAATCCTGCAGGAATGCGTAAAGCGCCTTGTTCTCCGGTTTCGTGCCAATGGCTTGCTGTACAGAAGTATATTTACCATCCAGCACCCTCGAGCCCGGCATGTTCTCGGCGTTTTCTTTCAGTGCTGGCACAAGGCCTGCCAAAGCATCCAATTTCTCTTCTTTAAATAATTTAAACGCCCCCGGCAAACCCTCTGCCCGGTGTAACTCAGCATGCTTTAACGTGCGAGAAAGATACAGATCATACGCAGCGCGTGCAGAAACAGCGATGCGGACACCAGGCTTATCAACGTCTTCAACTGTCTGGAAACTGGAGCCATCAGGCACCAGATAAGTTGCCTCAATCTCCACATACGCATTACAGAACGCAATTTTTTCCGCCCGCTTTGGCTCAACGGCGATTAACGCAATATCCCAGGCATCTTCACTTATTGCATCCGCGACCTCTCCGGGCGTTGCAAAAGTCACATACTCAACATTCACACCGAGGCGGCGCGCGATTTCCGCACCCATGTCTGGCGATATGCCTTCGGGATCACCGTTCGCGCTTTCGCCCGTGACCAACAGTATATTTCCTAGATTGACCCCAACACGAAGCGTACCGGGCTTGCCAAGTTCTGATAATATTTCTTCAGTCACAATATTTCCTCTTCATTTAGGGCGCGCGCATGCATCTATTCTTATGTTGTCGTCCACACAGATTTTTACAAGGGTTACTGGATCAACCGCCGCACGTTGTTCGCCCTTTACGCCGCGCGCCTGACAACGTACAACCCGGGCAACATAAACTGATCTGCTGCGTCTGTGATTGCGGCAACGTACGCCTTCAGCCTGATCATCTGCGGCCCGGCGCACGAAACTGATACTCCGAAAGAAGAAACATGTCAGAATTTAAAGGCGTCATTCCCACGCTCGCCCAAGCGTTGGAAAAACGCGGCTACACCACTTTAACCCCGGTACAAAAGGCGATCCTGGCGCCCGAGCTCAGGGACGCGGACACACTGGTCTCCGCGCAAACGGGGTCAGGTAAAACCGTTGCCTTTGGCATGGCGATCGCGCCTGCTCTTCTTGGTGACGCGGATAAATTTGCGCACGCCTCGACGCCGCTGGCTCTCGCGGTCGCGCCCACACGCGAATTGGCCATGCAGGTTCGACGTGAACTCGAATGGCTTTATGAGATGACAGGGGCATCATTTGCATCCTGCGTCGGTGGCATGGATATGCGCGACGAGCGCCGTGCGCTGAACCGAGGTGCCCATATTGTCGTCGGCACACCTGGACGATTGCGCGACCACATCGAGCGGGGCTCTTTCGACACATCAACGCTCAAAGCTGTCGTCCTCGACGAAGCCGATGAAATGCTTGATCTCGGATTTCGTGATGACCTTGAGCATATTCTTGATTCCGCGCCGAAGGATCGTCGCACCTTAATGTTCTCTGCGACCGTACCCAAGTCCATTGAAACACTGGCCAAGCGCTATCAGCGCGATGCCATTCGTGTCACGACAACATCGGATAGAGAGCAACACCTGGATATTGAATATCGTGCACTGACGGTGGCACCAAACGATGAAGAGAATGCCATCGTCAATGTCTTGCGATATTTTGATGCTAAGAACGCCCTTGTGTTCTGCTCAACCCGGGCTGCTGTAAATCGGATGACCAGTCGATTTAATAACCGGGGGTTCTCTGTGGTGGCGCTTTCCGGTGAACTCAGTCAGAACGAACGAACCCACGCCCTGCAAGCAATGCGTGATGGTCGTGCGCGGGTCTGTATTGCAACAGATGTGGCGGCGCGCGGCATTGATTTGCCGAACCTGGAACTGGTTATTCATGCCGACATCCCGAAGAACCGGGAAATCCTATTGCATAGAAGCGGTCGAACAGGTCGCGCCGGACGCAAAGGCGTCTGTGCATTGATTGTGCCGCACAATGCACGCAAACGAACACAGCGCTTATTGAGCGGCGCAAATATCGATGCGACCTGGGCAGGCCCCCCAACGGCCGAAGACGTCATGATGCGCGATCATGAGCGCCTGCTTTCTGATCCGTCATTAACAGAACCATTAAGCGAATTTGAGCAATCCTTTGCACAGGAATTGCTGTCGCTCCACAGCCCGGAACACGTCGCGGCCGCTTTTGTGCGGCTGCATTTCGCCGAACAGGCTGCTCCAGAAGAATTATCGGATATTCCGGTATCCGAGCCTCAGGCTAGATCGCGTGATGATTTCAAAGATGGGGTTTGGTTCTCGCTATCAGTTGGGCGCAAAGAATCTGCTGAACCGCGCTGGCTTCTGCCGATGCTGTGTCGGGCGGGGCATATTACCAAACGAGATATAGGCGCGATCCGTGTTCAGCAAACAGAATCTTTCGTGGAATTGGCACCTGGCTGTGTGGAACAATTCCTGGCAGCCCTTGGTCCCGAAGCCAAGTTGGAAAACAGTATCTATGTAACGCGCTTGAACGGAACGCCCGATCTCAATCGCGGCCCTCGGGATAACACGGATCGCAAACCTCGCCCAAAGCGGGATGCGTCGAGACCCGACAACCCACGAAGAAAGAAAACCACCCCGTCTTCTGATACGGCTGCGGCACATATTGAGCCAACACGCAAACGCCGGTATGAGCCTGCAGGTGACGAAAATGCAGCTCGTAAAGAGCCGTGGGATAAATCTTCGAAGAAACCCAAGGGCAAGAAACAGAAGCTCAAGTCTGGCAAACCAAAGAATGCCGGTGCAAAGACGAAGCGGACGAACCGGACGGGTTCTGCACCCTTAAAACGAAAGAAGCCGAAGCAATAGTTGTTTGTTTACGGCAGGGCTAATCGTGAAGGAAATTCGATTTAAGACCTGATCGAAACCATTTCCCTGACGTTGCCGCGTTGTACCTTGCCGCTTGATGTGCGCGGCAATGCCGATACAAAAACGAGCCGCGTGTCGCCAAATATTCTTGGGATCAAGGCTGGCAGATTTTCGGATATCCGGCCTTGATCATTATCAGTTTTAGGCACAATGACGATAACCGCACGATCAATACCTTCATCATCTGGGCATGTCAGAACACACACTTCTTCAATGGGCAGGACATCCAGCAGGTGATATTCCAGCTCTTGTGGCGCGTACTTTAGGCCCTGAATATTCAGAATGTCGTCACCCCGGCCAACAAGCTGAAGTGTGCGGTCTTCTCTCAAAATCGCAATGTCTCCGGGATAGAACCAGCCGTTCTTGAACATCTTTTGTGTCGCTTCGGGGTTTCCAATGTATCCCCGGACACTGCCCAGCGATCGCACCCTTACCCACCCGGGCGCGCCAATGAGCAGCGCACCATTGTCATCAACAATCTCAATGTCGACACCCGGCAATATGACGCCATTTCCGTCGGCATCCATTGTACTCACTGTCGAACATTCATTGGCACCGTAAGTTTCAGCGACACTCGTTGCCAGTTTATCTAAAACGCGGGTGCGAAAAGGTATCGATATAGCTGACCCGATTGTAAGCAGCCTGAGGTTCGGTGGTTTCAGATAATGATCAGGCAAGGAATCCATGACTTGCGTCAGGCTGTGTAGCAGAAATGAAGCATGCGTAATCGCATATTTTGACAAAACATCACCGGCACTTTCACGGCTATCGTAAACGCACGCACCGCCGGCTTGGATGCAGGTTGTCGCGGCGGCATGAACAGCACTGACACTGAACCCCATGGTCGCAAAATATCGTGATTGGCGTGTATAGCCGCCTCTAAATTGGGCATTCCGGTAGATGAAATCCTGATTCTCAAAGCTCCGGTACATGTACTTCATCTGGCCCGTCGTGCCGGAGCTTTTGATAATCCGACAATGTGCCTCGGGCTTAATGGTGCTTTGCGAGAATGAAGATACCGGCTGCAGAGACATAACGTGTCGAAGCCAATCTCCGCTCATCGTATGGTGTCTTGTCTTGTCCATGGTCGCGTCCGTGTCGAACGTCATGACAAGATCAAACGTGTCCCTGAGTTCTTCGAGGCACCACGCTTCTTCTTTGGTGTAAGACATCGTGGCAACACCATAGGCTTCCAGGGCAAGGAGAGTGATCCAGTGAAAATAGAAACTGGCAAGATTGTCATGCGTGGGTAAAAACTCGACCGCAACAGCCTGATTGGTTTTAATTTCGAATTCCTTGAATGCGGCAATCATTTTGCAGATATCGCGGTAGAAAACCTCGTAACTGAAGGCTTTGCCATGATCAATGATGGCAATAGCTTCCGGAACGCGACCGGCGTGATAGGCAATATGATGCACCGTAATCGGATAGCTGGCCTTGTGATTGATGTCAGGTGCGTTGGTCATTGTGAACTCGGTCCGGATTTGTTTGCGCCGTGGTCCGCCGCATCTCATTGATCATAAAGATTTTGATCAAGATACAACCAAGCCATTAAGCCTTTCTCGCAACAATCGCACAAGCATTGCGGTGTGCAGATTTAACGGGTTGGCAAGATATCCTGCCCTTGCGCTGATAGCGCACGGCGGTTATGTTCCGCGGTCTGATATCAGGCCTTAGCACCCGTAGCTCAGCTGGATAGAGCGCTGCCCTCCGAAGGCAGAGGTCACAGGTTCGACTCCTGTCGGGTGCGCCAATCTTCTCGACGATAGGCAAGATATCGAAATCACACTTCAGCTGAACTTTCTCTCAAACCGGGGGGAATTTTAGCGTGACGGTTGTGCCGTCGCCGAGTTCGCTCTCGATATGCAGACTGCCACCCTGCAGTTCCATAAGTTTCTTTGATAATGACAGGCCGAGGCCGGTGCCTTCATGGGTAATTTCTGTATGAACGCGACCCTGGCCGAACGGCTCCTGGACACGTTCAATATCTTCAGGCGCAATGCCAACCCCGTTATCCTTTATCAGGACAACTGTTGTTCCATCCGTCTCAAGGTGCGAGTTGATCAGGATTTCTCCGCCATCGGGCGTATACTTAATGGCATTGGATAAAAGATTGTAGATGATTTGACGGAACACACGCGCATCGACAAACAGGTCAGAAATCTCATCAGAGACGCTTACACGGAACCGCTGCATACCTTTAGGATTTTTGTACTCAAAAAGCTTTATGCAGTCATCCAGGGCATAAGAAAGCGGGAAACGTTCGGGATTGAGTTCGATTTCTCCAGCTTCAACCTTCGACAGGTCTAAGATATCGTTGACCAAGGATACAAGGTGCTCCCCCGAGCGCTGAATGTCAGAAGCGTATTCTTTATATTTTGATATTGAGTGTGCGCCGAGTATCTCCTCAGACAAAATCTGAGAAAATCCGAGTATTGCATTGAGTGGTGTCCGCAATTCGTGGCTCATATGTGCAAGGAACTCCGACTTTGACTGGTTCGCGGCATCGGCACTTTCTTTTGCCTCCAGCAGCTTGCGTTCATTCTCTTTATGCTCCGTGATATCAATGGCGATGGTCCCGATGGAATTTGTATTTCCATCTTCAGTAATCACAGGGAACTTTAAAACCTGGCGGTCATAAAGCATGCCATCTTTGCCCTTGATTTGAACTTCGTACTGATAAGGTTCGCCGGTCTTCAGAACGTTTTGTTCGATCTCATCAAGACTGTCAGCCGTCGGCATATCGAAGAAGAACTCGCTTGCGCGTTTACCGATGATATCCTGCGGCGTCAGACCGTACCACGCGGCATAAATCTTATTGATAAGCTCGTAGCGTCCAGTCGTGTCCTTCAAATTCATATTTAACGGCGTATTGTCAAAGATCGCCTGAAGCTTTGCCGTATTATTTACCAACTCCAGTTCCATTAACTTACGGTCCGTGATGTCGGCATGCCATGCGACGATCACATCTTCGCCTTCAAACTTGGCAGGGCGCCGATAAAGATGGCACCACCAACGCGAACCATCTTTCTTGTACCTCTCCATCTCAACTTCGGTTTGAAAGTTACCGTCTTTCCCAGGGTCTCTAAGTTTTTGAAGGTCTTCGGGATTCACATAACTTTCGGCCGCCGAAAAGTTAAGCATTTCGTCGTGTGATTTGAACCCGAACATTTCTGCCATTCGTTTGTTCACGAACAAACGCTTGTCGGGGTCCTTCTTCGAGATGATCGAAATACCAAAGGGACTACTGTCCAGCACCAGACGCAGCGTATCATCTTTATGATCGCCATCTGCTTCATTTACACCTAGATCAGCATCAAGGCTGTCGCCGGATTGCATTTTCGCACCATCTTCCACTGCTTATTTTTCTAAGCCTTTGGTTTTCTTATAAGATCACGCTACAAAAATATAGGTATCGGGGCAACTTTCCGATGCGTTCTGTGCAGAAAGAGAGAATTCAATGAGCTTAATCGTTTCGCAGAAAATGAGCTGTTCTCATGCCCAGAATGCGCCAGGAGCCTGCAAGACCAAAACCAATGGTCGCAGCCAAAGCAAGGACAACTGTCAATCCGGCATCAAGCGCTAGCCACGACCAATCCATCTGCATCAAAAATGTTATGACACCCCATGACGCTAGAGTGCCAACACCAACCGCGGCAACACCTGTAATCAAACCGAGGACACCGTACTCCAATACAAACATGAGTGCGATCCGGCGACGTGTCGCGCCCAGGACTTTAAAAACAACAGCATCAAAAGTACGGCGACGTTGCCCCGCCGCCAACGCACCGGCGAGAACGATTGCGCCTGCAATGACAGTTATGCCCGCAACGGAGCGGATTGCGCCGCTTATACTTTGCAAAAGGTCCGCCGCAGCTTGCAACGCTTCACGAACTTGAACTGCAGACACATTGTCGAACGCATCCGTCACGGCGCGCTCCAGTTTCTTCTCCGCTTCTGGTGTCGCATTGGCCGCAGCGATATGCGTATGGGGCGCACCCTCAAGCACGCCTGGTGACAACACGACTGCGAAGTCAAACCGCAAAGACCCCCAATCGATGTCACGTAGAGACGCAATTTTCGCAGTAATCTCACGGCCCAGCACATTGATCGTCAGTGTGTCGCCAATGTCTACTGAGAACCCCTTGGCCAACGACGAATCAAGGCTGATCAATGGAGGACCGCTGTAATCGGCAGACCACCATGTGCCAGCCGTCATTTTTGTTCCGGCTTTCATGTCTGCCGCAGATGAGAACGCCCGATCGCCACGTAATGCCCATTGGCTTTCGGGTGCGACATTCTTTGGATCCGCTGGGGCACCGTTAATTTCAACGATACGACCGCGAACCACAGGTTCTCGAATTAAACCGGATACCCCATCCATACCGGTGACAATCCGATCAAATTCCGCAACTTGATCGGGTTGTATATCAATAAAGAAGTATGCGGGGGCCTCTTGCGGTAACCGATCAGATATTTGCTTTGATACATTTCCTTCAATCTGTACCACTGCAACCAGCACCGAGAGCCCCAGCCCCAATGAAAGAATAACGCCAGGCGCCGCCGAGCCGGGGCGATACACGTTTGCCAAGACGAGCCGAAGCAGCGCATTGGCTGGCCTTACCTTGCGACTGGCAGCAATCAATAGTGCCCCTGTCACACGCAGCAGAACAAACGTCAAAAGCGCGCCGATGATAAACCAAAGTGCGAACTTCGGATCCGTCGCTGTGACGAAAACAAGTGTTGTCAGCACAGCAATCCCGCCGCCAATCCAGGCAACGAAAACCGCGGGAGGCCGTTGGGCCAAAGGTTGTGCGGCGGCCCTGAATAAATCTCTCGGCGACACCTGACGTGCACGGCCAATGGGCCAAAGCGCCGCTGTGACCGCAATGACCACACCAAATGCGCCAGCAGCTAATATTGCCTCAGGATAGAGCGCCAGCGCGGGTCGTACCGGCAACGTATCGGCCAACGCACCCAACAAAAATGCTGGCAATGCGATACCGCCGACAATACCAATCACGATCCCAAGCAGGGCGATACAAAGAAGTTGCAGAAGATAAATCGAGACGACCAGTCCGGCATCTGCTCCCAAACATTTGAGCGCAGCAATCGTCCTGGTCTTGCTTTCCAGATATGCAGTAACAGCGCGCGTGATACCGACACCACCAACAAGCAGCACTGTGTAGCCGACAAAACTCATAAATAGCGTCAACCGATCAATGAACCGACGCACCCCCGGTGCCGCCTCGTCAGTGCCACGAATACGCCAACCAGAATCCGGAAACTTCGCCGTGAGATCTTCGCGCCAGCTTTTCACATCGGTTCCTGATGGCAGCGCTATTTTATAGTAGTAGCGGATCAGACTTCCTGGTTGAACCAACTCAGTCGCCGCCAGTGCTTCGGTTGAAATCATCAACCTTGGGCCAAAGTTCACCATGCTGGTCACACGATCTGGCTCTTTCGTGATCGTACCTGAAATCCGAAATTGAGCTTTGCCAACGCGGACAGAATCCCCAATGCCAACGCCAAGCTTGTCCAAAAGGTTCGGGTCCACCAAAGCACCCGCTCTGCCCTCTCGGAATTCGAATGCTTTTCCTTTCTCACGTGTTGGTGCAAATTCCAGCGCGCCTTCGAGCGGATACAGATCGTCAACGGCTTTGAGTTGCACAAGCGTCCGCAGATCAGAATTATTTGTTGAGATTGCCATGGCGCGCATGCCGACCGAACGGGAAATCTTAACGGCGGTCTCGCCAAGATATTCAAGTTCTGCCGTTGATGCAGGGCGATGCACCAGACGAAGTTCTATATCGCCCCCCAACAACTGTTTCGCATCTGCTCGGAGCCCGCCAATGATGGCCGCGCTTGACCATCCAACAGCGGCGATTGCCCCAACCCCGAGTGCGAGGCATGCCAGAAAGACTCGAAACCCGGAAAGGCCACCTCGAAGTTCGCGGCGTGCAAGGCGCCATGCAAGAGAAAGTGTTTTCATTTGCGCCGTCTAGTCCGCTGCCGCAGCGGCTGAAATCTGATCTTCAACAATGCGACCATCAGAGATGGATATGCGGCGTGCGCATCGATCCGCCAACCCCATCTCGTGAGTCACCATGATCAGTGTTGTGCCACTCTTTCTGTGCGTATCAAACATCAGGTCCATGATCTTTTCGCCGGTGTCACCATCAAGGTTCCCTGTTGGCTCATCAGCTAAAATCAACGCGGGCTTTGGGGCCATCGCGCGGGCCAGTGCAACACGCTGCTGCTCACCACCAGACAACTGACCCGGATAGTGCGTTAAGCGATGCGCGAGCCCAACCTCTTCTAATGCTTCTTCAGCACGTGGGAAGGAATTTGTATGGCCACTCAGTTCAAGCGGCAACGCGACATTCTCTAGCGCCGTCATGTTTGGAATGAGGTGAAAGTCCTGAAATACAATTCCAACTTTCTCGCCCCTGATACGCGCAAGCGCATCTTCACTCAGCCCATCAAAATTTATTTCGTCGAGTTCGACAGACCCAATTGTTGCGCGCTCAAGGCCAGCCAGAATCATCAAAAGCGACGTCTTGCCCGACCCCGAAGGCCCAATGATCCCAACGGTTTCTCCGCGCGCGACATCAAGATCAATACCGCGCAGTATCTCCACATCGCCCGCATCGCTGGGGAGTGTAAGCTCAACGCCTTTTAGTTGGATGAGTGGAGATTTGCCCGTCGTCATATTCATTTCCGATTTTTCATGCCTATATAAAGTCGAGATTATTTCTAGTGGAGCCCAATACACTCATGGATATGCGCCAAACGACACGCAATGCAATGCACGGTCTTGTGATCGCAATTTGTTTAACATTTACGGTGTTTACGTCGCAGGCCAGCAATCCGATCACTCTTGTTGTTTTTGGCGACAGTTTAAGTGCTGGCTACGGACTTGCGAAGCCGCACGCATTTCCAGTCCGTCTTGAACAGGCACTAAAAGAAAAGGGTCATGACGTGCGTGTTGTTAACGCGGGTGTATCCGGTGACACCACGGCCGGTGGTCGTGCACGTTTGAATTGGACCTTGAGCGATGACGTGGACGCTGTGATCCTGGAGCTAGGTGCCAATGACGCACTCAGGGGGCTCGGGACAGAACAGGCATACAAGAATTTGGCGTATATTCTTCAGGTTCTGGAAGACCGAGGCATCCCCACATTACTCGCAGGTATGCACGCACCGCCTAACATGGGCGAAGATTATGGCAAAAAATTCGATAGTATATTCACGCGCCTCGACGAGGCTTTTGACGTCATTTTCTATCCGTTCTTTCTCGATGGCGTCGCAGCCAACCCCGCCCTCAATCAGGAAGATGGCATCCATCCGAACCCAGCCGGTGTCGATGTTGTGGTCGCACGGATCCTACCTGATGTTGAGACCCTCTTGAAACGCGTGAAATCTGGCTCATAGAATTTCGAGTGCCTATGCAGGAGGTGGTGCAATCACATCTTCGTATCTTGGTCGTGTCGAGATCCGGCCCGTATGCTCGAACACGTCAAGTGCCGCCTCGTAGGCAGGTTTTGTGATCTCAACATGCGGGGTCCAGTTTCCGAGTTTCTGGTAGTAAGCAATCGTTGCAACAAGGACCGACCGATGTGTTTCCGGAAAATAGCTCTCAAGCGACAGAGCAACATCGTCTGCTGGATGGGAAATTAGCCAACTCCTGGCTTTAGCATAGGCACGTGTAAAGGCCTTCGCCATATCCGTCTCCAGCCATGCCCGAGTTGCAGCAAGTGACGAGAATGCACAGGCACCTATTGCGGGGCCAACGGCTGCCACAATATGACCGGCACCATCATATTCAAGCTGCTGCGGCGCAGGTCCTTGAAGATGTATGTAGTCACCCTTGCCCTCAATGAAAGCATTGATCATGTCAGCGCCGCTCCCCGCATTCACAATTTCCAGGTTGTCAAAGTTCAGGCCTTGCTTGAAACAGGCATACTTGAACATCGACAGTGGTTGCACGCTGGTCTGGTCAACAATGATTTTTGCACCATTGAGTTTTTCCCACCGAAACGCCGGATCAACATCTTGCGATGCCAGAAAAAACCCATCCATTTCATTGACTTGCGCAAAGTGAACTTCAGGCGGTGTCTTGCCTTTATCAAGCGCCAAGAACCCTTGCGACGGCGCCGATTGCACCACATGCGCCGAGCCATCAACCAATGCATCGACAGCTGATGTGCCAATGGCAGCGTTCGACCAATCATATTCAAGGCCTTCTTCTTTTAAGAAACCTCCTGCCATCGTGATGATCAGAGGACTATAGAACGCGGAGAATCTCGAAAACTGGATATTGATTTTAGCCATGACTGGCCCTCCCTTGAAATGCGGCGAACGTCTTGAACGATACGAGAACTGTACACTATGATTCAATGATTGGCAGATAGCCAATATCAGTTTGACCGATAGAGAGGCCCATGCGTGGAATTATATGTAACGAAGAACTCACCTTATGCACGTATTGTCCGCGCCGTGACGTATCAACTGGGCATTGAAAACGACATTGTCGTTATAGCTGCTAAAACACGCTCCCCTGATAGTCCCTATTACAATATAAACCCGTCCGGGCGCGTCCCATACCTCATAACTGATGATGGCACGGGGATCGAAGGGACAGATACGATCAGCGCGTATCTTTGTGAATTATCTGACAGTGCGCTTTGGTCATATCCTGACGGCGAGGATGGGTGGGCCCTGCGTCGCCTCCACAGTAATGCTTTGAGCACCCTTGAAGGTTTAAGCGTCTGGCTTCGTGAGACGCACCGTCCAGTTAACGAGCAATCGCCTGGTATCATCGAGCATGAGCGGGCCCGAGCTTTTAGAATTCTCGAGGCCTGGGAAACGCTCGTGACCACCCCACAAATGCTTGGAAATCTTAACTGTGCTCAAGTCACACTGTACTGCGCCCTTGGCACTGAGAAGTTTCTGCCTGATTTTCAATGGCGGGGTCGCTATCCGAACGTTGATGCATTTATGACGCGGCTTACCAGATACAGGTGCTTTACCCAAACAGAGGAAACGAATTTTTAGCAAACGGGTCACAATACAGCATGGAGAAAACAGGACGTTCTTGCTAAAAGAAGACACCATGAAATCAAAGAAGACCAGAAAACGTGATGTCGATAATGGTTCTGTTGGCAAGGACATCCGTGCCTTACGTAAAAGCAGATCCGTTACCCTCAGCGAGCTGGCAAATTGCCTTAACAGATCTGTTGGATTCATCAGTCAGATCGAACGGGGTTTATCCAGCCCGTCCATCAACGATTTGCGCGCAATTTCAGAATTCTTCGGCATTCCGATCAGTTTCTTCTTTGGCGACAATGCAAGCCGGCCCGACGAGGCAAAACATATTGTGCGTGCATCATCCCGCAGACAAATTGGAAGTTCCGAAGCTGGTCTTGTTGAAGAATTGCTCTCACCGGACCTCAGTGGGGATTTTGAAGCCGTACACAGCGAATTCCTGCCGGGCGCGTTTTTACAAGATTGTCAGCAACGCGATACGGAAGAAGCCGGGTATGTCATTTCAGGTGTCTTCGAGATTGAAATCGACGGGACATGGCATACGCTAAATGCGGGCGACTCATTCCGATTGATGGGAGAACCATATCGATGGCGCAATCAGCAAGATACCTCTGCCCATTTGATCTGGGTCATCTCTCCGCCGATCTATTGATCACATAGATGGTCCGTAAATCCAATTCATCTAACGAAGAACCTCTCGTGTGTGATTTTACGAGCGGCGCAGTGCTTCACAGATTTCGGTACGGCGGCGGTCGCGGCCAAGCGTTGCCCAAGGCCGTGGGTATGCGGGGCGGCAAGACACCTAAAATTGTAGATGCGACCGCAGGGCTTGGGCGGGACGCATTCCTGCTCGCGTCATTGGGTGCCGAGGTAACGCTGATAGAACGATCCCCAGAAATGGCCGAACTCCTGCAACAAGGTCTCGCACGCGCGCGAGAAGCAACCGATGATATTGCGGCAGTGGTTGAGCGAATGACATTGATCCGTGGAGACGCCAAGGACGTGCTGCCCGATCTCACGCCCGAGGTTGTGCTCGTCGACCCAATGCATCCACCCCGCAAGAAATCTGCACTGGTAAAAAATGAGATGCGACAAATCCGTGATATCGTTGGCGTCGATGAAGATAGTCAGGCGCTTATGAAAGTGGCGTTGTCCGTTGCGACAAACCGGGTTGTCCTCAAATGGCCTCTTCGTGCCGAGCCGATGGACGGCATACCTTCGTGCTCACATCAGATTCTTGGCAAATCAACCAGATATGATGTCTTTATGATGACATGAGAAGCACACTTAATGTGCATTGACTCATAAAGTAAGAATCGAAATGCAGGGTTCCCGCAATTTAGATGCTTTCATGACGCATTAAGGAGCCGACCATAAATGCATTTCTGTATTTAATTCTCTCCAAAATGTTTCATTTGACGGGCTAATGCAGGTCGTCGATTAAGGTCGATGTTGGACAATGATCGATGTAACCGGCGGAGTATGGATTGGTTCTCAAGAAGGACTTCGATGAATGCCTTACCCGTCTTCAGATCAAATCTGTCGGTCGTTACCAACAAAGTGGCAACAGCTGGTGCAGTAATATCGTCCGTTTGTCCTGTGTATGTGCCCTTTGGGATTTCTCCCATCTGTAAATAACGTGAGGATTCAACGACCGTTCTAAGGTGTGGAAAATCATAAGGCACGAATCTTACTTTGCAGTCATGGATACCCTGCTGTATCGCGCCATTTGGATGCCCAAAGAGCATAAAGCCGACATCGATGCGATCATCACAGAGTGCCTGAATCTGATTTGCTGGTGACATCGCAATCAGACCGTTCACGTTAACGAAGTCAAGGCCTAGTGACACAAAAAGGCGCCGAAGTGTATACCGTCCATCTCTAATTGACGCACTCATAGCAACGCGTTTTGATGTCAACGATGTGACGTCAAATTGGCCTTCAGGTGCGTCGCCTCTTATGACGGTTGCAATCGTTTGCTCATGAAGTGGCAACAATACACGTAGTTGATCATTTGAATTGAACTGCTTTTGGCCAGAATAAGCGGCGGCGACCACATCTGATTGAATGATCGCCATCTGCACTTTGTCGGACAACATGTCGGTCAGTTGTTGTCGTCCTCCGGGACTATAAGCAGTCCTACAACGAGCACCATTTTCGCTACGTCGCCGATTATAAACATTGCAAATAATCTCGCCTACTTGCGCATGTGTGCTTCCAGGGCGTCCAGTGGCGATGGTGAATGCAGCTAAGTGTTGGGTCACAACTTGCTTGGTCAAAGACTCGGACAATGCTTGTTCGGGAAGCCAAACGAACACAAGCGCAATGGCAAAAGACATGATGCCTGAGCAAACTGATCTTATTCTCTTGGTTTTAGAGAATTTGTTCATATTTTATTTCCTGCCCATTTTTCTGCAGTATTCCACCTGACCAAATTCCAGCACTATCATAAAGCAGCTCTCCGGTGATCTTTGCGGAAACAACGTCATAAGAACTTACCTGGTGTTTATTTGTTTTGCTGGGAGAGTGGCCTTTATTAATTGGGTCAATGACAACGCCGATAACGCCGCCAGTAGCGGCATCAATCACCTCTTCTTGGTTACAGAAACTTTCAGTCCAAAGACTATTTGTTGTCATTAAGCGTCCAGACGACCGATATTGCCCATCGGGTCCATTCGTTACAAATTCAGTACCATCGGTGTGACCGTTTACTTGATATTTTTCTCCATCGTCATCGGTCTCACTCATGAGAGTATGGAGGCGCCCATTCTGCCACTCTTCGATACAGTGGTGATAAAATGTAATGTCACCAAAAATACCCAAGCTCACGCGAACATCAATAATTGTCTCATGCCGCCAAATGCCAGATGACCCATCTTGATTAATCTTAATTTCATGGGCGCCGATGTTGTCATCACCCATCGAAAGATTAAATTTAAAGATGTGCGGTTTGCGCATCATGGCAGCTTGAGTTTTATGCGCTGAGGGCACCGGCAAGATCAAACCTGCACCAACGACAATGCCAGACGTAAATAGAGCCCGAGCTATATGTCGCCGACTCAGAAATTGCTCAATCGACATGGGCGATACCCACAAAAGCATGATCAATCTTCGCTACGAAAGTACAGACACGAAACAAACGCTTGTTCCTTTTTTCAAAGCAAAACCTCATCAAAAAATTTCTTCACTAATGGAACTTTTTTAGTGGTGGCGCGTTATTAAGATTCCAAGCCACACAACTAAAAGGAGACACCATCTCATGGGTATAGAAGTTGGAGGCATTATAGGACTTATTGTTTTAATCCTTGATATCTGGGCTATCTTGAACGTGTTTCAAAGCAGTGCCACAACAGGTGCCAAAGTATTGTGGATCATACTAATAGTTGCACTTCCGGTTTTTGGCCTCATCATCTGGTTTTTTGCCGGACCAAGAAACGGCGAAAGATTATAACATCAGCGTTAATTTCGCCCCATAGGAAGCACGGCGTATAGAGGGCGCAATTCTGATATCTATCTTATTGAGCAAAATACGTTGCGACTTTACTTCGCCAATCTTTATCTAAATTGGCAGGCCATTCTCCCCAATTATATGATGGCGCCTTGTCCAGTTGCTCAACTGAGATATCTAAGACAAACTCTTCTTTGTCATCAGTTACACGAAAAAGCTGCCATGGTACGGGTGTGTGTGATTCCGCGACACCCAAAATGCCACCATGGGATAGCACAAGATAGCCGATATCTCCGGTGTTCGGGTCAAGCGCAACATCCTCGACAACACCCAATTCTTCGGCCTGTAAATTGTAAACATCGATACCATGTAATGAACTTGTGATGACAAGCCCAGGCAACGTTCTTACAGACATGGCGCTTTGATAGCGTTTCTTTTCGCGCCATTTTTCTCGTCGCTTCTCGTTTTGTTCTTTACGTGTTTCAATAATGTCCAGAGCATGTGCAACTGTTTCTTCGCACGCATCATTGCGGTCCAGACGATGAAACGTACTAGCTGCAGTCCTGAGTTTGCGAAGCTGGCCACCAAACACTGTTTGTGATTTAAATTTGGTCACACTTTTGTGGAGGGTTTTTAAATCGTCACCGCAATCCGCCTGCGCAGGAAGAGCTGCAAAAAAAGTTACTGCAACGATAAGTGAAACTTTACCGATCATAATTCCATTCTCCTTCTTAGTCATGAATGAAGCGGAATAACTCTGTCTGGATCGTGCACGATTGGATCATTAAGATTGGCAGATGATAATGGCACACAGAGCTTACCGTAGGTTAGTCCACAGCATCCTTAAGAGCGCGGCTTGCATCATTCAGCGACTCATCAATTCTTTCACCAAGTTCTTCGGCGGGACTTTGTTCTTCACATGCACTCAACGCCAATGCGAGGGCAACGAGAGCGCCAACACCGAGTATAAATTTGGTTCTAAAAAGGGGCATTTTTCTTCCTTTTATTTCACTGTGAAAAGACTGCATGACCAGCAGCCTAATTGCCGTTAGCGCCATGCAGCCTTACCACAAGAATAAGAAGCCGTTACTTCACGACGAGATTGTTACGAACATAATCAACGCCTTCTACGCCAGCGCTGATATTGCCAGCACTTGCTTTGTCAGCGCCGTTATTTACAAAACCACTCAACTGGACGACATCTTTAAATGTCTCAACATTGATCGTATAAACTTTGAGCACATCATCCGCTGCAAGCTCCGCTTTAACTTTTGTCGTAATGACGGAGCTGTCGATGTATTGCCCCGTGCTTTCTCGGGTACCAGTTGACGAGCACGCAGCACTCGTGACTGCGACAACTGCGAGCGCTAATACCGCAAATATTTTTGAACATTTCATTTTAGTCTCTCCTTTTGTGACTAATTATTAGAACGTTCAACTTCCACAAAAGTTCCAAATAAATTTTGTATCGGCGAATTCGAGGCGGGTGTATCCATTTCCGTGCCGTCTACAACGAATAAATTTCGATCAAATGGAACTAATCCGTGCATGAGCCGTTTAACCAATAACGCGACCACTCGGACAACACATGTTTATGAGTGCCCGGTAAAACACCGGGACCGCGTCTCAGCCGGTAACAAAGTGTCGGTAGAGAATTGACCAACGGAAAAGAGGACGGATAAATGCTAAAATTTTCTAAGAAATATAAAACGCGCTCATTATTACTCGCAGGTGTTAGTGCACTTTTACTTAGTGCGTGTGCCAACCCAAACACAGCCGAGCTGATTGCTGCGCCTGCAACTGGTGATCGATATCGTGATGCACTGGCTGACAACTACGCGATCAAAGCTAGCTTTGAACAAGATAAAATGCATGACTACAGCTCTGCAGAATTTTATTCAAATAAAGGCTTAAAGGCCGTACGCGGTGAAGAAATCAAGCCGGAGAGACCAGAAGACTGGGGCACTTGGAATGACGATGTTCTGCGTGACTTGAAAGGTGCTAGACAGCATCTGTTGAACCATTTGGCCCTCGGCGTCGAGAAAAAACATCCGATCATTACAGCGCGCGCAATGGTCAGTTACGACTGTTGGGTTGAGCAAAAAGATGAAGGTTTTCAGCCTAATCACATTGCTGCCTGCAGAAATGACTTTTTGTTAAATATGGCAAAACTGGATACCCAGGCAATGGTTCCTGTTGTGGCGCCTAAACCTGCGCCGAAGCAACCAGCTATGTCTGCTGTTCTGCCACCAAAGGACTTTTTGGTCTATTTCAACTTTGATAGTGCCGAGATCACCCCTGAAGGCATGGGCGTTCTAAAGAGCGCGGCCGCCAATGCACGTCAAGCGGACACACGTGTATTCGAAGTGATTGGTCATACCGATCGGGTTGGAGCAGCTACGTACAACGCAACGTTGTCGCAACAACGTGCGATTGCTGTTCAACAAGCATTGCTGGGTATGGGTTTCAGTAAATTCAACATTATCGTTCGAGCACAAGGCGAGACCAATCCCGCTGTGACGACGGGCAATGGTGTTCAAGAGCCTCGCAACCGTCGGGTTCTTTTGAGCGTTCTTGACCGACGCGTAACATCATAATCCCCAAACTCTGATGCTTTATCAGAGCGTTAAGAAGGCGGCCTTGGATTGTTCCTGGTCGCCTTCTTCTTGTTTGCGCCCAGGATTTCAAATGACTAGTAGATTGTTTCCACTAACGTATTATAGTGAGCATTCTCAATATAATATGTCGATGTCGGGGGCGGGTTGAATGAATTCAAGCAGCGTTAAGACCTCGTCGACAGACCACACTTCTAAAGAAGATGCGGACACCAGCAATATAGCACTGCAATCAGCGGGCACCGTACTTGCTATCAACTTGGATAGTTGGAGGGTGCACGCCGTCAGTGAAAATGCACAAGATTTAATTGGTCTCAATGCCGAAGAGATTCTCGATGAGCCAATCGACAAATGGCTAGATGAGAAACAAACGGAAATATTCAGAGAGATATGTGACGACAATTTACTCGCTCAGCATATGCGCTCGCGGCGGCTCATTTTTGACCTAAGCTCAGAACATACGCGCGAGCTTGAATATCTGGCACAGCGCGTTGGAAATTATCTGATCATTGAGCTGTTTAATCCACAAGACACCGCCTTTAATAATCCTGAAAATAGATCTCGATTTCGCGATCTCGTGTTTTCAGATGCATATAATTCGACCACCACGACAGAAACTTGTCGCAAAATTGCGGACCGGCTTCAGTCATCAATGACTGTAAATGGTGTCGGGGTATATGCGTTCGACAATAATGGAAACGGGCATATCATAACGTTGTCGAACGATGGAAAATATAACTTCCCAGAAGAAGGTATCCGAGCAGAGCGTTTCACAGATGCTGCCCGGGAACCTCTAAAAGAGTCTCACGTCCGGTTTGTCAGCAATTATGAGAGAGAGAGTATTGGGTACAAGCTTTCCGATTCTGCCAATAAAAATGTTGATGTTTCTAAGGCCTTCTTACGCGCTCGCCCTGTCGACGACGAGCCTTACTTAAAAGATTTTGCGCCGGCCAAAGGATTCTTAGTCCTGCCCATCGTGATGGAAAAACGTCTTTGGGGGATTATATTATGTCTAAACACGGACGACTTTTGCCCCCCTCTCGTTGACCTGCGATTATTCAGTTTTGCCGCACAGATGATCTCGATGTCAGTATCCAGAGCGGAATCAGTACGTCGATTAGATGCATTCAGATCATCACAGGATGCTTCCGCAAGATTAGAATTTGAATTTAGGAACCATAATAAGGCCAAGGATGTACTGGTCCACGTTCTCCCTGAAATTTTGCATGAGTATGGTTTTGAAGTGGCCAAAGTGTCCTTTAGCGGACAAGAATTTCAATTCGGTATTGATGACACAATCTCCATTAACGTTGAGGCGTTTATGGCTGAAGAAACCAATGGGATCACTATTGTCGACCAAATGTCACCGAAAGAAATGATGGTTCAACTATCGGGTTCAGTATGTAGTGAAGGGGCTTTCTTGGCATTGTCCGGCTCCGGCGATGATTATGTGTTTCTGGGGCGGCGTGATTTTGGATTACGTGACATCGATGAGGAGTCAGGAAACCTACAAACCCCACTAAGACCATTATCCCAGGGGTATCAGATTGAGGCCCTTCAACCACTTCGCCAATCGATACAATTACTTTTCCGTGCTGAGCGAGAGCGAGCTCTTTCAGCAGATAAATTTATGACCGATGTAAAAAACACAAAGATGCAGCTTGAAATAATAAACGCATCTAGAAATACGGCGGTATCGGAGTTGGCTGGCACCTTGGCGCATGAATTGAACCAACCATTAACCGCTGTGATGAATTTTGCGAAGGCCTGCCAGATAGAATTGGGCAATGCCGAGATTGACATTCCTGCTGATATTATTGGGATGATGGATGATACGATCGAACAAGCAGCTCGGGCAGGGGACCTTTTGAATAAACTACGAAGGTTCATTGAAAGTGGTGAAATATCGCGCTCTGAAGAAGACCTCCATGAACTTCTAAAATACGGCTTCGAGTTGGCCCTCAAGTTAACTCAGACAGAAAACATTGTGGTAACCAAGAACCTCAATGCGTCTTCAACGAAGATTTTTGCCGATCGCATCCAATTCGAACAAGTCATATTCAATCTTGTAAGAAACGCCGCCGATGTACTTTTTGATGTAGATAACCCAGAGATAACTATATGTACTGAAAACATCGAGGGAGATTACCTCTTGACCCGTATCATCGATAACGGCCCGGGAGTCCCCGCTGATATTGTCCCTAAGTTATTCAATCCACTTACATCTGGAAGGCCAGATGGCATGGGCTTGGGTCTATCCATTTGTCTTAAAATTGTTGAGGCACATGGAGGGAACATTCGACATAGGAGAGAAAATGGAAAAACAGTGTTTAGTTTCACCACGCCGCTTTTGAATGAAGCTCAATTCGATGAGTAACGAACTTACAGTCTTTCTTGTTGAGGACGATACGGCCGCGCTTAAATCTGCGCTCGCCTTACTCAAGGCACACCAAATTAGTGCCAAAGGCTTTAACTCAGCTGAAGATTTCTTGAGCCAGTATCAACAGGATTGGCAGGGCTGTGGCATTTTCGATATTCGTTTGCCAGGTAAAAGCGGCATCGAGTTACTTGCGGCTTTCAAGCAGATGGGTTCCTCACTTCCAATTATTCTGGTAACGGCCTATGGCGATGTTCCCGTCGCGGTTCACGCGATGAAATCTGGTGCTCTTGATTTTATTGAAAAACCGTACACCGAAGAAACTTTGATTAATGCTGTTGAGGCCGGCTTTGAGACGGCGATAGATAATTCAATAATCTCTGAAAGACGATCAGAAGCACGAGAAAAAATGGAACTGCTTACAGAACGTGAGCGCGAGGTCGTCCAGTTACTAGCTCAAGGGATGACAAACAAAGAGATTGCGTTACATCTTGATCGAAGCCCAAGAACCATTGAAGTTCATCGAAATCGCATTCGCGAAAAAACAGGCGCGAATTCACTTGCGGACATCATCCGTGTTTTTGCGACATCATAAGGCTTAAATTTAAGCCCAATTAAAATATTGCCAGTCTATCCATAAAACTAATTGATACTGTGTACGTATTCTACACGGATGCGCTCTTTGCATTCTTAGAATATGGTTCAAATAATGTCTGACTCCGCCACCCCCAATGCATTGGTTTTCTCGTCCTTGCTTCAGAACAGGCGCAAGTATGTATCCCATTTGAGTGCAATTGGCATGAGCGTTGATATATTTTCAGACAAACAAAAGATTGTTGCCGCCGCCGTCGGATCCGAAACGCCTGTGTTAATTGATTTGGACACATCAGAATGGACACTCAGTGTCTGGTTGGAGACGTTGATGGCCGAAGGCGTTTCGATACGTGTGGTATTTTTTACTGAAACAAAACAATCAGAGATGATTGAGCGTCTTGAAAGTACGGTCGAGACAATGGCGGCGCACATTGATTTCTTTTGTACAAGCCAAGACGCACTATTGCTCGGCTCAAGCAAAGAGCTTCAGAGGATCCTTGAGCTTTTCAACACGGCTGTATGGCCTACGTAGATTCTACGTAAGTAGTCGGCACGAATTCCATAAAACATCCCATTTCGGCATATTTGAAATTCACCGGGCGCATTTCTGGGCCTCTAGGGTGAGTGCGACCAGAAGGCGGTCGCAAAAAGAGGAATGTTGAGATGGCGGAAGGCGATTTCGAGACGTGTATTCCCCGGCTTCGTCGGTTGGCGTTGTGTTTGTATTGCAATATTACCGAGGGTGATGAGGCTGTAGTAATTGCGTTGGGGAACTTGTCCAACAAAATAATGTCTAAAGGTAACGACGAGGTCACAATCAAATTTTTGTTTTCAGAAATTGTTTCCATCGCTTCTGATGCATTTGAAGGAGCAAGAACGAAAATCAAAGTCAATTTGGCCGATATGAGTTGTGGGCTCAATTTGGAGAACAATGAGGCCGTGATCCTGGCCGTCTCGGAGCTCGATTTTACGGAGAGGTCTGTTATTGCGTTGCACATTTTGGAGCGCATAAACGAGTCTGATACGGCCGTATTATTACAAAAGCCATTGCCACGGGTAATGGAGTCAATCCGAAGTGCACGATCTCATTTGAGCCAACAAGTCACTTCGCCAAGTATTACACCTCAAACGGCACTGCATCTCTGAGTGCTTGGTATCGTCAGCCCGATCTATTGTCCGCGGCCTAGAGTGTCTTAGCCTACTGGTTTGGCCAGCTTAACAGTGGGCATAATGTTTACTTTGATATTATCGGGAAGTGCGGCATTACACTCAGCTCCGGCCGGGTGAAGAGCCATCGTATCATTTTCATTTTCGCGCGATGCAAGCTTGTCTTTTAGAATTTTCCGCGCCCGCGCGACACGTGATTTTACCGTCCCTATCGGCAAATCTAGGATTGTCGCCGCCTCACTGTAATTGAATTGTTCAACAGCAACGAGAAACAACGTACGGCGATACTTGTCTGGTAGTTCTTCAAAGGCTTCAGACATTTCTTTGAATTCAAGGTTTTGGAATGGATCTAGAGCCACTGGTTGACTCGCCGTGTTGATTTCCAACTTCTGCTGATTGTCAGACCGTGTACTTGCACGTCGGCAAATATCCATGAAGCGGTTGTAGGCGATACGCATGACCCATGCTTTTAAATTGGTGCCTTGCCTATATTGTTTAGCACCATTTTCGAATGCCCTTACCAACGTATCCTGTAATAAATCATCCGCATCCTGAACATTATATCTGGTCAAGAATAACGCATAGCGGCGTAACGCTGGCACCAATCCTATCAGCTCTGCCGTAATTTCATCATTCACGCCCTGACCAACCGCCACTAATCTTCTCTTTTCATCTTCTGAACAAGTGAATTGAGAAGAGCATCAATCTTGGGTGGTACAGGGGCATCAAGAATTGGATTAAAAATTTCGCGCAAAGTGTCATCCACTTCATCGTTTCGATGGTTTCTATCTTTCATTTGAGGCTCATCATTCTTACGATCTTTTTCTGACATTTCTTACCGCCAATCATAAATTGGTATGTACTGGCTACTCCCATTTGGACCGGCTTCGTGACGCGGTCATAAATATGGAATCTTCAGCGAGCCATGGATTACCGTCGACGCCCACGGTATCCGAAGACGAGTGAAATGACGAACAAAACCAAAAAGATCACAAACAGAATTTGCGCGAAATCGACTGCCACGGTAGCGATACCACCAAACCCTAAGAACCCTGCGACGACCGCAAGGATCAATAATACTACGGCCCAATAAAGCATAACAAACTCCTGTATAATTTTTTGTGAGTTACCTCGCTATATGTAGAACGCGCAAAGCGTCGATTGGTTCCAGCAAACATGAATCCTTTCGTAATTGAGCCGCACTGAGGGTTAGCCCATGCTGTGCACTACGAAGTATTCACTCTGCCTGATAAAATCTATAGAGGTATAGTACAGGTTGATTCTACGATAGAATATGACCCGTATGATGATGGAGATGCTATGCTGGCACTCTTCAAAAATGCGACGCGTGAAGCGCAATCATCACTGTTCGCCGCGCTAAAATTAGATCATCGCAGCGAACTATGCCTCTGATTTCAAATGGAAATGGCAATGGGTGATGTAAAAGAAGAGCAGACATTTCGCTGTCGCTCTCCGACAGGCCCTGGTACTTTTTTAAAAAATCATACCCATCTTATGGGTTACGATTCCCACTTTATGAGTCAATGCACACTTAAATCTGCGACCTAGACATCAAGGTTTGCAACCTTCAACGCGTTTGACTGAATAAACTCGCGGCGCGGTTCAACAACATCACCCATCAGTGTCGAGAAGACTTCTTCAGCCTCATCAACGTGATTGACGCGAACTTGCAGGAGCGAGCGGGCCTCGACATCCAAAGTTGTCTCCCAGAGTTGCTCCGGGTTCATTTCACCCAATCCCTTATAGCGCTGGATCGAAATGCCCTTACGACCAAGCTCCGTGACTTTGTCGACCAGGGATACCGGCCCCGTGATTGGATGGCTCTTTTCCTTATTCTCTAAGGTTCCATGCTTGGCGTAGTTCTTCTGCAAGCGACCCGCGATTTCATCTAACTGGCGCGCATCTTTGGAGCGCATAATCGCCCCATCAATGACATGGGTCTCAGCGACACCACGCAACATTCGCGTGAAGCCAAGCCCACCATCATCAAGCACACGCCCTTCCCAGCCGCGCTCATGCTCTGGTGCCAGCGCATCCAGACGCTTGGCGATGTAATCAGCGGCTGCATTACCATTTTCAGGGTTCGTGAGGATTTCCGGATTGAGCGCGCCCAAAATTGCCGCCTGCTCAAGAATGGACAGCGGTACATGGTTCGACAGATGCTCAAGTAAAGTCTTCACATAACGCGCTTCGTCTGCAAGCTTGCGAAGATCGGGGCCGGCAATTTGCTCACCCTGAAAATTGACAAACACGCCACCTTCGTCGATAGCTGTTTCAAACAAGTAATTTTCCAACTCCCGGTCACCCTTCAGGTAAACCTGTGAATTGCCCCGTTTTGCGCGATAAAGCGGTGGCTGAGCAATATAAAGAAATCCACGCTCAATCAGCTCAGGCATTTGTCTAAAGAAGAACGTCAGCAATAGCGTTCGAATGTGGCTTCCATCGACATCAGCGTCGGTCATGATGATGATTTTATGATATCGGCACTTGTCGACATTGAAATCTTCACGCCCAATACCTGTGCCCAGCGCCGCGATCAATGTACCGATTTCAGCCGAGCTCAGCATCTTGTCAAAGCGTGCGCGTTCAACATTCAGAATTTTACCGCGAAGGGGTAGAATGGCCTGAAATCCTCGTTCACGGCCCTGTTTCGCGGACCCGCCAGCGCTGTCTCCCTCGACGATGAACAGTTCTGCTTTGGCGGGATCACGTTCCTGGCAATCTGCGAGCTTGCCGGGCAACGAGCTGATATCCAGGGCACCTTTCCGGCGTGTCAGTTCACGGGCTTTGCGCGCCGCTTCACGTGCGGTCGCGGCATCAACGATCTTCATCAGCACTTTCTTGGCTTCAGCGGGATTTTCCTCAAACCACTGATCCAGCCCGGCGCTAACAAGGTTTTCCACGATGGGGCGTACCTCAGACGATACAAGTTTGTCCTTGGTCTGGGACGAGAACTTAGGGTCCGGCACTTTAACTGACAGAATACAGGTTAGACCTTCGCGGGCGTCATCTCCTGTAACCGAGACTTTCTCTTTCTTTGGGACCAGGCCCGACGTCATATAATTGTTGATCTGGCGTGTCAGCGCACCTCTGAAACCGGCAAGGTGCGTCCCACCATCACGCTGCGGAATGTTGTTGGTAAAGCACAACATTGTCTCGTGATAACTGTCGTTCCACTGCATCGCAACTTCGACGGTGATACCATCTTTCTCGCCCATCAATGGAAGGGGTTCTGAAATTACAGACGTTTTCGAACGATCGATGTACTTTGCAAATTCAACAAGACCGCCTTCATAGTGCAGGTCGATCACAACTGGATCCGGGTTTCGGTTATCGACCAATTGCAAAGCAACACCTGAATTCAGAAATGCCAATTCGCGCAAGCGATGCTCTAGTGTCGATAGGCTGTATTCCGTTTGTGTAAATGTGTCAGTTGATGCGTGGAACGTAATAACAGAACCGCTCAGAGGACTGCCATCTTCGGTCGGCGGCGCATCGCCAATTATTTCCAAAGGCGCAACGGCTTCGCCATTCTCAAAGCGGATATAATGCTCTTTGCCATCACGGCAGATTTTCAGCTCAAGCCAGTCCGACAACGCATTCACAACAGACACACCAACACCGTGCAGACCGCCAGAAACCTTGTAGGAGTTTTGATCGAATTTACCGCCAGCATGCAGCTGGGTCATGATCACTTCTGCGGCGGATACACCCTCTTCGGCATGGATATCTACAGGGATACCGCGACCGTTATCCGATACCGAGACCGAGCCATCACCGTTCAACGTCACCTTCACAAGATCGCAGTAGCCAGCCAATGCCTCATCAATCGCATTGTCGACAACCTCATAGACCATGTGATGAAGGCCCGAGCCATCATCGGTGTCACCGATGTACATACCAGGGCGCTTACGCACGGCATCAAGTCCACGTAGCACCTTGATCTGGTCGGCGCCATAATCAGCGGGATCCGCGCCTTCTGGAATTGCGTCGACGATCTGATCTTCAGGTCCGTTCTCTGTTTCTTCGCTCATGCTACAATTGCTCTCAGTTTCTGTATCGTCTCGTTAAATTTGCGTTTGGTGAATGGCACCATTGGTCACATCAAAAAATCCGGCACGCCCTCGCATGCCGTCAAACAGCACGGGGTCAGTTCCCGTTAACCAGGCTTGCGTGCCCAAGCCATCGATCAGATCAAACAGCGCCAGCCGCCGTTCCTGATCCAAATGCGCAGCGACTTCGTCCAACAACAAGATTGGACACCTCCCCTGCTCAACCGCCTGCATGCGCGCATGCGCGAGAACAAGACCGATCAACAAAGCCTTTTGCTCGCCTGTCGAGCAGGACCCTGCCTCGCGGGCTTTCGCGCGATGACGAACATCTAAGTCCGTGCGATGCGGACCGCTGTGGGTTCGACCATCTGCCGCATCCTGATGACGGTCCGCGGACAACTGGGCCCGAAACTTCTCTTCCGCAGCGAGGGCCGGGCCATCATCGAGCCACGCCTCGGGTCCGCCTACCAATGCAAGATCCGCCGTCGGAAAGGGTCCCGTGTCTTCGTCAATAAAGGCAACTAGCCGGCCAACCATATCGCGCCGGGCTGCGGCGACAGCCATCCCCTTTTCAGCCATTGTGCCTTCAAGGGCATCCAACCATCCGGCGTCAGCTCCGGTGCCACGATCTGATAGTAATCGTGATCGTTCTCTCATTGCCTGCTCATAAGCACTGACGCGGCCTGCGTGCGCGGGGTCAGCAGCATAAACAAGACGATCCAGAAAACGACGACGACCACCGGGCCCTTCGATAAAAAGACCATCCATCTGCGGCGTCAACCACACCACAGCAACATGCTCACTCAGCACCGCCTGAGAGCGCTCCGTCTCGCCATCGACCCGGACAACCCGCCGATCGCGAATGCTTGTGGCATCAGGATCAAGCCCCGTTCCCAAATCGACACAATCATCACCTTGACCCAATTTGGCCGCAACCGCCCAGCAGCGCGAAGGATCGACATCCGCATCATGCGTATCGCACCTGGTCACCTCAGAAAGCTTGGCGCGCCTGAGGCCACGACCCGGCGCTAAAAAGGAAATCGCTTCGAGGACATTGGTTTTGCCGGCCCCATTCTCACCCGTGAGCACAACACTTTGTGCATTAGGCTCAATTCGGGCATGGGCATAATTTCTGAAATTTGTCAGCGTCAAACGCGCAACAGCCCTGTTTTGGGCTGCCACATCACTTTGCCCTGGCGCCAAAGCCGGGTGCGAAGAAGGTGAAATGGCTGCAATGCCTGTCAAAATTGATGATCCAGATTAACGCCCATCATACACGCATCGGCATGAGCACGTAGATGGTGCCCGTATCGTTCGCCCCACGGATAATTGTTGGAGACGCGGAGTCCGCTAAAACAAAGGTCGCGGTTTCACTATCCAGTTGACGTGCAATATCGAGCAAATATCCCGAGTTAAAGCCAATTTCAATCGTGTCAGCGCCGTAAGTGATCTCAACCTCTTCTTGCGCTGTGCCGTTTTCCGGGCTCGATGCTGAGAGCGACAACGTGTTGTCATTGATCACCAGCTTAACAGCACGGGACTTTTCAGATGAGATCGCCGACACACGGTCGACAGCATCCGTTAGGGCTTTACGGTCAACAACCATTTCCTTGTCGTTGTTAACAGGAATCACCCGCTGATAGTCTGGGAACGTGCCATCGATCAATTTCGATGTCAGCACAGCATCATCGAAGGCAAACTTGATTTTGGCTTCAGACAAAGAAACATCAACATCGTCGCCCGTTTCATCAATGAGCTTGCGGATTTCACCGACCGTCTTTCGAGGCACGATCACGCCAGGCATGCCCGCGGCCCCTTCAGGGAGCGGCATTTCGACACTTGCTAACCGGTGACCGTCTGTTGAGACCGCCCGCAAAACCTGTGTGCCATCACGATCAAAAACATGCACGTAGATACCGTTCAGGTAATATCGTGTTTCTTCCGTAGAAATGGCGAACCGTGTACGGTCGATCAATTCGCGAAGATCGGCCGCAGCCAGAGAAAACGAATGCCCGTAATCACCGCCGGACATCACAGGGAAATCTTCGGTGGGCAGGCAAGATAGCGTAAAACGTGAGCGACCAGCGCGAATGGTCAGCTTTCCGTCGCCTGGCGCTTCCAACTCGACCTGAGCCCCATCTGGCAACTTACGAACAATTTCGAAGAACGTCAGTGCCGGTGCAGTGGTCGCGCCGGGCGTTGAAATATTCGCGGCAACCTTCTCAACAATATCCAGGTCCATATCTGTCGCATTGAGCGCCAGCATATCGCCATCTGCTTCAATTTTTACATTTGAGAGAATGGGAATTGTATTACGTCGTTCAACAACACTTTGCACGTGCCCAAGAGCGCGTAAGAGGTCGGTCCGTTCAATCGTAAGTTTCATACCTTAAACCTGTATCCGTTTTGTGTGTCCGAGCCCCATACGGGTCAAACAACAGCCTGTTTCAATCGCCTTGGAATTCGTCGGAATGGCCAGAAAGAGCCATATCCAGAGGCATTGCCTCACCTTCGAAAAAGGCGTTGTTAAGTATAGCAGACGTTAACCATGACCCAAGCGTTTTAACGGCAGAAACCCCACCATTATAGGCAGGGAATAACACAATTATATCAATGAGTTAAAAGTTTCAGATTGATGGACTGTCGATGCGAAGACGTTAGCCTTCCAACATCCGCCGCAAAAGCTCGATATCTTCAGCGAATCCAGAATCCAGCCCCTTCAGTTCGTCGACCTTTTTAACCGCATGCATGACGGTCGTATGATCCCGTCCACCGAACTTTCGTCCAATTTCAGGCAGTGAACGGGCAGTCAATTGTTTCGCCAGATACATGGCGACCTGTCGCGGCCTTGCAACCGAACGCGCACGACGCGCCGAATGCATATCCGAAAGTCGGATATTGAAGTGGTTTGCAACCTGCTTTTGGATTTCTTCAATCGTGACCCGGCGATCATTGGCCCGCAACAGATCATGAAGTACGTCCTGCGTTGCCTCAATGGAGATATCCCGACCAATGAGCTGAGCGTGGGCAACAACCCTGTTCAGGCCGCCCTCAAGCTCGCGCACATTCGATGTGATCTTATGGGCGAGAAATTCCATCACTTTCGGCGGAATTTCTGCACGCATTTGCGCCGCTTTGGATTGCAGAATGCCAAGACGCAGCTCATAGGTCGTCGCATGAATATCTGCGACCAGACCACAGTTGAGCCTGGAAATCAGCCGTTCTTCCATACCGACAAGATCTGAAGGAGACTTGTCAGCCGAAATAACGATTTGCCGCCCCTGATCCACCAATGCATTGAAAGTATGGAAGAATTCTTCCTGTGTAGATTCCTTGCCGGCAATAAACTGCACATCATCAATCATCAGAACGTCAACAGAACGGAACTGGTCCTTGAAATCCATTGTCGTGCTTTCGCGGATCGCCTGCACAAAACGATGCATAAACTTTTCCGCCGAAAGATAGAGAACCGTGCGCTCCGGTGTCGTCTGGCGGATATGCCAGGCAATACTATGCATCAGGTGCGTTTTGCCCAAACCAACACCACCATATAAAAACAGCGGGTTAAATGGCACGCGATCTGCTTCAGCGACCCGGCGTGCCGCGGCGTAAGCAAACTCGTTTGGCTTCCCGACTACAAAATTATCAAATACAAACCTTGAATCGAGTGCAGCGCTTAATCCCTGGCGCTCGGCAGACATATTCCGGCTAGCCTCGTTAACGGGCGGTGTCTGGCGGCGCATACCTTCACGCTGCTGCCCTGGCGCGCGATCGCTCCGAACAGAAACTTCGAGGGATGCAATTTCTGGCGATTCCGACTGCCACAGCGTCGCAATACGCTCGGCGTAGTGTGCAACAACCCAGTCGCGCATAAATCGTGTCGGCACGGTCACATGCACAACGCCGTCTTCGATGCTTCGAATTTTGATCGGCTTGATCCAGCTCTGGAAAGCAGCTTCGCCAATTTCACCACGAAGCTGATCGTTTACCGTATGCCACTGCGCGGCAATGACATCCTGATCCATCTCGTTGGATTCTTCGCTTTGTTGTGATGATGTCCCCATAGACGTCGCGTCGATCATTCTTAGTCAGCCCCCCGTATACAGGCGATCATCACAAAATCCCAGAAACTGGAATCAATTCATTTTTCAGTCATCAAGCAAATCTCGGCAGGCATAATTTAACATCGAAAGCGCCAAGAATTTAAGTGCTCGAATGACCTCCTAAAAACCCTGTGCGAATATTGCACATCTCTAAACACAAAGCGTACAAGCGAACGACCAAGCTACCAGTTTGTCGTCAATACATTCGAAATTAGACAATGTTGGCTCGGATTTGAAACCTTCCGAATTGTAAGATCGTTGCGTCGCTCGCCCCCATAACCTGAAGCGATATTACGGAGGTCGAACGCTGCTGACAACATGATCGAAAGGAGAACAACGTAAATAAATTGAAATAAAAAACTTGACTCACGTTACTTGATTGAAAGTTTTGAGTTTTTGCTGAAGGCCATAGTGAGCAAGGGTTTCAGGGGCTATTCTATATCTCGTATGCGAACGCAGGTGCACACGCTAAGGGCGCGAAAAAGCCGCAGGCCCGAAAGCTTGCGGCTTATCAATACGTTGCACGTAACAGCAAGAAGGATACGTTAAGCAGCCATTGCTTTAATGCGACGTGACAGGCGTGAAATCTTACGCGCTGCAGCATTCGCAGGAACCACAGCTTTTTGTGCGCCACGGTGAATTAGCGGCTGCGCAAATTGAAGCGCGCTTTGTGCGGCAGCTTTGTCGCCACCTGCAATTGCCTCTTCGACCTTACGTACTGCGGAACGGATAGCGCTCAAACGTGAACGGTTCACTTCCGTACGTGTCGCTGTTTGACGAATTCGTTTCTTAGCGGATGCACTGTTAGCCATCTCAAAAACCTCTTAATACAGACCCGGGACCCTTGGGACCGAGAGGGTATATATAGGTCCTGAGGCAACGTCAAGTCAGCGTTACCTACCTTTATTTATCTTTGATCGGACTTATTGAGAACCGAATGATCGTCCCGCCACCCACATCTTTGGAAATATCAAGTCTCAGACGTTCCTTTTCTCGCTCAAAAACACTGTCACCGATCCCGGTCCAGCCCAATTGCGGCAGCACATTGTCGTAAAACTGGGCAACCTCAGCAGCGTCTAGCTCGCCCCTTGCCTCGGCTTCGACAATCCGTCCACCAGCAGCTTCAAACGTCACTGCAGCGTCGTCATTTTCAATTAGACCATCAACAAGCGGCAAATCTTCGATAACAGAAACGAACTGGTCCGCAGCTTTCGCAGGCACACCCAGCGCAAGGACCATAATCAGTGAAAGGGCAATTGTACGGATCATAGGCTTGTTTCTAACATTAGCGCTGGCGTTTGGCACAATAAAATGTCGATCGACCGCCCTGAACAAATTGCTGGACGGTTTTTTCGCAATCACATCCTGGGCACTTTTCTCCGTCGCGGCCGTAAACGGCAAACCTATGTTGAAAATAGCCCAATTCGCCGGAGGTTTGACGATGGTCGCGCAGCGATGAGCCACCCGCGTCAATCGCTTCACTCAAAACCTCGCGGATCGACGTTGCTAGTCGATCGGCCCGTCCACCCTTGACCGTCTTTGCTATCCGGCGCGGCGAAATGCCGGCCCGAAACAGTGCCTCCGACGCATATATATTGCCAACCCCTGCGACGACATGCTGATCCAAGATCGCAACTTTGATCGCGGAGCGTCGGTCTCCCAGCGCAATTGCGAGCGCCTGACCATCAAAAGCATTGGAAAGGGGCTCGGGTCCTATGTCAGCCAACAACTTGTGTGTGGTGATCTCATCTTCATGAAACAAATCCATGAAACCGAACCGTCTGGGGTCATTGTAGCGCACAGTCACACCGGTATTGGTCACCAACTCCACGTGATCATGCTTTTCCAGCGCTGGCGGTGCGCCCTGATAAACGCGAAACCGTCCCGACATACCTAAATGCGAAAGAAGGATAAGACCGCCTGACAACCGTATAAGAAGATACTTCGCCCGCCGGTCGATACTTATAATATGTCGCCCCGCCAGCTTTTGCCCGAGTTTCGCAGGCAACGGAAACCGCAAGTCTGGCCTGTAAGCCTTTGCCATGACAATTTCAGCACCTTCGAGAACTGGTGCAAGGCCGCGTCGAACGGTTTCAACTTCGGGCAATTCAGGCATTCAGGCGCTTATCCATAAAAGTATCAGTTTGTGCATCGCAAACGTAGCGTACCCGGCAACGTTAAGCTATTGTCCAATCATGGTTGAACAAAAACACACAAATGAAACTGCTGAAACCGTTTCTTTTGGTTTCAAAGATGTCTCCGCCGACGAAAAAACCGGCATGGTCCACGACGTCTTCGCATCTGTGGCCAGCAAGTATGATCTGATGAATGATCTCATGAGTCTTGGGGTTCATCGGTTGTGGAAGTCTGCGATGCTGGACTGGCTATCTCCACAGCCCGGGCATCGGATGGTCGATGTGGGTGGTGGCACAGGTGACATCACATTCCGTTGGCTTGAACAAGGCGGTGGCCCGGTCAATGTGGTGGATTACTCGCCCGAAATGATCGGCGTAGGTCGAGATCGCGCTATTGATAAGGGCATCCTTGAAGGCATTACATGGAGTGTCGGCAATGCCGAAGCGCTGCCGTTGGCGGATAACTCTGTCGACGTATATGCCAGTGCGTTCTGCCTGCGAAACGTCGCCCGCCTTGATAAAGCGCTGAGTGAAGCGCGGCGCGTTCTAAAGCCTGGTGGCCGGTTTCTTTGCCTTGAATTTTCTAAACTGGTCATTCCAGCACTCGAAGAAGCATACGACGCCTGGTCGTTCAAAGTTCTTCCAGCAATGGGAGAGCGGGTTGCTGCAGACAGAGAGTCTTATATATATCTTGCCGAGAGCATTCGCCGCTTTCCGGATCAAGACACATATGCCGCGATGATTGCTGATGCTGGACTGGGACAGATTAAGGTCCGGAACCTGTCAGGCGGCATCGCTGCACTACACTCCGCCTGGCGAATATAGGGCTGCATTACGGATGTTACGTTCTCTCCGGCATATTCGCCGCCTCTTATCCCTTGCTCGTCTGCTGGCCAGGCATGATGCGCTGTTCGCCTTTGAGATGGCAGGCGTATCGCCGGCTATTTTGAAAATAGCGGGTATCGGCGTCACCGCAGATACGAGTGGCAGGCCTGGCGAGCGCCTTACACGCGCGTTAAACGAGGCGGGTCCGAGTTTCATAAAATTGGGACAGGCATTGTCCACACGCTCGGATATTTTGGGCGATGAACTCAGCGAAGACCTCTCCTCACTACAAGATAATCTGCCGCCGTTCTCAAGTACGGAGGCACGCCAGACAATCGAAGATGAACTTGGCGCCCCCGTTGATGAATTGTTCTCTTCCTTTGACGACACGCCTGTCGCCGCCGCATCGATTGCGCAAGTCCACTTTGCGGAAACGCATGATGGTCGGAAAGTTGCCGTCAAGATACTGCGCCCCGGCATTGAAGAGAAATTTGATGCCGACGTCGATCTATTGCGATGGATCGCCGAAATGGCTGAGCGCACACGACCCCAACTCAAGCGCTTGAAGCCACGAGCATCGATTGAAACGCTTGCCGAGACGGTCGAGCTTGAGATGGACCTGCGGTTTGAAGCTGCCGCAGCCGCAGAATTACAAGAAAACTTTGCTAACGATCCGGATTTCAAAGTCCCCGATGTCGACTGGCAATTGACCGCACGTCGCGTGATGACAACGGAACGATTGATTGACGGCATTCCGCTTGACGACAAACAAGCGATTGAAGCTGCGGGGCTGGACCCGATTGAAATGCTGACCAAAGCGGCCTCGGCCTCATTCCGACAGGTTTTCAGGGATGGGTTTTTCCACGCAGATACCCATCCAGGCAATATGTTTGCCATGCCAGATGGCCAGATCGCCGTTGTAGATTTTGGTATTATGGGACGCCTGGATATTCGGACCCGGCGTCATGTCGCCGAAATGCTGGTGGCGTTCTTAAACAGGGATTTCCGACGTGCGGCCGAGGTGCATTTTGAAGCTGGCTGGATATCAAAAGACCGATCCGTCGACAGTTTCACACAAGCCTGCCGCTCGATTGCCGAGCCTATTTTAGACAAACCACAGAACGAAATTTCGATTGCTCGGTTACTCGCACAATTATTCCAGATAACCGAGACATTTCAGATGGAAACACAGCCGCAGCTGTTGTTACTCCAAAAAACGATGCTGGTCGCAGAGGGCACGGCCCGCCGTCTGGCACCTGAAGCCAATATGTGGTTTTTGATCCGTCCGCTTATTGAAGAGTGGATGATTGAGAACCTCGGCCCGGAAGCCAGAGTCCGTGATGCCATTCAGAACCTGCAGGAAACACTGGAGCGCCTGCCTGACATGGTATCAAGCGTAGAGCGCGGATCGCAGATGCTGGCCGAAGGGAATATTAAATTACACCCGGACACGATCCGGGCATTGCGCGGCGAAGACAGTCCTAGGCGCGGTGCTCAGGGTCTCTGGCTCATTGCCTTTGCGTTGCTGATTGCCTTTGTCGCAACTGTGTTAAGTTAACTTTCGCCGTTATCGTCATTTAAGACAGCCGGACTCGTTTCTTGGAACGGCTTCAGCCTGAGCTTGGTCCGATGATCATCAGGGCCTGCCTCCCCCTCCGGCGTGTAACCACGATAATAATCCTTCTGCCATTTTTGATTTCTGGCCTGCGAGTCCGGCGTCAGCAAATCCGCATTGAAATTGTTCCGGCTCTCGGACCAGTGGGTATGACTAGCCTTGATGTCAGGGGCGCTATCAAAGGGGCGAATTTCCGGTTCAACATGTTCCAGCATTTCACGCCCCATTGGATAGATATGGCAAAACGGCTCACCTTTCTCAAAGTGGATTGGCGTGTGCGGGCGTGTGAACAACCAGTTCATCGTAAAAGTGTACGGAGACCAGTCCGTTTCAATGACACCCGTCAACGCGCTGATCGCATCTTTTGGCCGATTTATCGGTCCCTGCGCCATCAGGCTGACACCAGGTTCTGTCTGAAACAAATAGCCCACATGGAAAGTCAGAATGCCTGATCCAAAATGCGTTGTCGGCATCATTCCCTGATCATTACTCGCAATCGAAATATCATCCTTTGACGATCCACCGTTCCACGTGGCCTCAAACGATACAGGTGAACACAGTTCCCAACCGTGCGTATTCGCAATTGTTAACGGCAGGCATCGATAGCCATAAGCCTCTGGAAGATCATCCATCCAGGCGCGACCACTCGGGGCAGGTCTCAGCTCAGGTGGAGCCTGAACAGTTGGGTAAGCAATCAATTTCAATTTTTAGGCCCTCACTCGCGCTTCATCGTAACCGAGACTGACTGGCCCTGAAACCACCCTTTACAACAATACAAGTGATTGGGTTTTCATTGCGGAATACAGGCCTATACACTATCTACATATCACTTTAGTGTTTTAAAAGATTAATACATTGCAATTGCGGAGTCTGAATATCATGCAAGGCAAACGGGTTCTCCTGATCGTCAGTGGCGGGATCGCCGCGATCAAAATCCCCGAAGTCATTCGCAGCATTCGCGAATTGGGCGGCCATGTGCGTTGCGTGTTAACCCAGGGCGGCGAGCAGTTTGTCACGCCCTTGAGCCTGTCCGCGCTATCCGAAGATAAAGTCTACACGGATCTGTTCTCGCTGACCGATGAAAGTGAAATGGGTCATATCAACCTGTCACGCGATGCCGATGTGCTGATGGTCGCGCCTGCGAGTGCGGATATCCTCGCAAAGATGGCCGGCGGACTGGCCAATGACCTAGCATCCACTGTGCTTCTCGCAACGGACAAGCCCGTTATCTGTGTTCCCTCCATGAACGTCAGAATGTGGGAGCACATGGCAACGCAAGCAAATGTGCAAACCCTTGAGGCGCGGGGCGTCAGCTTCATTGGCCCTGTCGAGGGAGACATGGCGTGTGGCGAATATGGCATGGGCCGTATGGTGGAGCCGGCTGAAATCATTCAGGGGTTGCAGTCCTTTTTTCATGATACACCGCGTCCTCTTCATGGGCGCCACGCAATTGTGACCAGTGGTCCTACGTTTGAACCTATTGATCCTGTGCGTTACATCGCCAACAGATCCAGCGGCAAGCAGGGGCATGCTATTGCATCCGCGCTTAGCCAACTTGGTTGCCAGACGACACTTATTACGGGTCCAACGCATCTGGAAGATCCCCTGGGATGCGATGTTGTTCGCATTGAAACCGCGCGTGAAATGCTGGCGGCTACCGAGGCCGCGCTGCCTGCCGATATCGCTGTTTGCGCCGCAGCTGTGGCAGATTGGCGCACATCCGACGAAGCAGAAGGCAAGATCAAAAAGCAACCCGGCGCAGCGCCCCCGAGCCTCGACATGGTAGAAAACCCGGATATCCTTAAATCAATCTCGGCACCAGGAAATTCTCGACCGGCGCTCGTCGTTGGCTTTGCCGCAGAGACCAGCGATGTTCTTGCCAACGCGACGGAAAAACGAACCCGCAAGGGATGCGACTGGATTGTCGCCAACGATGTATCTCCTGATACAGGCACGTTTTCTGGAGACAACAATACGGTTCATCTGATCACTGAAAATGGTGCTGAAGATTGGCCGCGCATGACCAAGGTTGACGTTGCCAGACAATTGGCAGGCCGGATCGCGCAACATTTCGAGGCCGCTGAATGACATCAGTCGATGTGAATATCATGCGCCTTCCGCATGGGCGCGACCTTGCGCTGCCCGCGTACGCGACAACGCAAAGTGCGGGAATGGATCTTCTGTGTGCAGAAGCTGATGACATTGTTCTTGATCCAGGCAACCGCGCAATGATCGCAACCGGGATTGCTATTCAATTGCCAAGTGGATTTGAAGCACAAGTACGGCCTCGCTCGGGCCTCGCTGCCAAGTACGGGGTAACTGTTTTGAATAGCCCCGGCACCATCGATGCGGACTACCGGGGTGAAATCAAAGTGATCCTGATAAATTTGGGAAATGAGGCTGTGACCTTTGCGCGGGGGGATCGGATTGCGCAGATGGTTATTGCGCCTGTGACACAAGCAACCTGGACAGAAACTGACGCATTGGAGAACAGTGCGCGTGGTTCTGGTGGCTTTGGGTCAACGGGCACAAAAGGATAAGACGGGGGAAACCGACAAGATGCTACGCATAACGAAAAAAATGTTGTTTGCGATTGAGGCTGTTCTCGACATCGCATACCACGCCGGGTCTGAGCCCGTGCAAAGCCGGGAAATCACCCGTCGTCAGGGCATTCCGCAACGTTATCTTGAGCAAGCATTACAGCATTTGGTGCGTGATGATATTCTGGTCGGTGTACGGGGTCCGCGCGGCGGATACAGATTGGCAAGAGAGCGCCGACGTATAAAAGTGGGTGATATTGTTCGTTCTGTCCGCAAGATGGAAACGGGCGAAGATCCATTGCAAAACGAAGACGGGTCCGATCTTGGACAAAAAGTTGTTCGCCCGCTTTGGTCGCTCATTCAAGACGATGTCATGAAGCGCCTGGACGCGACAACGATTGACGATCTTTGCAACGCAGCAATCGAAACCGGCATCGAAAGCGAAGGCCGGAAGAATTTGGACTTCACCATATAAATTAATACCTGAGGATATCAGCCCAATGAATGACAATAATGCCAACGACACCACAGCAAGCGAATTTCGCGGCAAGATTTACGACAACATCGTCGATACAATTGGCGCAACGCCGCTGGTCCGCCTTGACCGCTTGAAGAAAGACGGCGGTGTGAACGGAAATATTCTCGGCAAGTGTGAATATTTCAACCCACTTTCATCCGTCAAAGACCGTATCGGTCTTGCGATGATTGAAGCTGCTGAACGCGATGGCCGCATCAAGGAAGGGGCCACACTCATTGAACCGACATCCGGGAACACGGGTATCGCGCTGGCTTTCGTCTGTGCAGCAAAAGGATACCGATTAATTCTGACAATGCCGGAAAGCATGTCTGTTGAGCGCCGAAAAATGCTGCTTTTGTTTGGCGCTGAGCTTGAGCTTACACCGGCACCATTGGGCATGCGCGGTGCAATTGAACGTGCTGAAGAGCTGGTTGCGGAAATCCCCGGGGCCATGATGCTGCAGCAATTTGAAAACCCGGCAAACCCAGAAATTCACCGCCGCACAACCGCTGAAGAGATATGGGCGGATACCGGCGGTAATGTAGACGCGATTATCTCGGGTGTTGGCACTGGCGGCACGATCACCGGCTGCGGCATTGTTCTTAAAGAAAAGAACCCTGATATAAAAATCATCGCTGTCGAACCTGAAGACAGCCCAATCCTCTCCGGCGGTGCGCCTGGCCCTCACAAAATCCAAGGCATTGGCGCCGGGTTTGTTCCGGGCATTCTCGACCGGGGTATCATTGATGAGGTTTTACAGATCGGCAACGAGACCGCATTTGCGATGGCCCGGAAAGTCGCCAAACTCGAAGGGTTGGCAGTTGGCATCTCTTCAGGCGCGGCACTCGCTGCGGCGATCGAAGTCGCTGAGCGTCCTGAAATGGCAGACAAAAATATCGTCGTGATCTTGCCGTCATTTGCTGAGCGCTATCTATCCACCGCATTGTTTGAAGGTCTTGAGTAACATCCATGGACTTCACCGACGAACAGGTTGAACGCTACGCCCGACATATTCTTTTGAAAGAAGTCGGGGGCATCGGACAAGCCAAGCTTTTGGATGCACGCGTTCTGGTCGTCGGTGCAGGGGGGCTTGGATCGCCCGCCATCCTCTATCTTGCGGCAGCTGGTGTCGGGACCATTGGTGTAATTGATGCCGATACAGTGGACCTGTCGAACCTGCAACGTCAGGTCGCTCACACAACGGACCGCATTGGCATTTCAAAAGTCGACAGTGCCGTCATCGCGGCCAAAGCAATCAATCCAGATATCAATGTTATTCCGATAAATGCGCGTCTGAATGCGGAAAATGCCCTCAAAATCATTTCCGAGTACGACATCATTGCCGATGGCTCGGATAATTTTGAAACCCGCTTTCTCATAAACGATGCATGTTACTTTGCAAAGAAGACATTAGTGTCCGCCGCAATCCTCAGGTTTGATGGGCAGTTAGGCACCTACAAAGCGCATATCTGCGATGAAGACGGTGCTCACGGGCCTTGTTACCGATGTATCTTTCGTGAGGCACCGCCGCCCGGTCAGGTTGCCAGTTGTGCAGAAGCAGGCGTGCTCGGCGCACTTTGCGGGATGATGGGATCCTTGCAAACCACAGAGATCCTCAAGGAAATAATGGGGATAGGCGACAGCATGTCAGGCGCGTTACTGGTCGTCGATGGCCTGGCAACCGAGTTTCGTAAAATCAATGTGAAATCAGATCCTGGCTGTCCGTTGTGCGGCGACAATCCAACGATCAAAGATTTATCACAACATCAGAACTCTGTGGCTGAGAGCTGTACCGTCAATGGCTGACGTATCCACTCAACCTATTGAAAAACTCTCGCTTGTCATCGCGTCGGGAACCTTTGAAAAGGTGCACTATGCACTTGTCATGGCAGCTGGCGCGGCAGCAATTGGCATTCCCGTAACGGCCTTTTTTACGATGGGTGCCTGCGCAACCATTCTTGAAGGTGAGGGCTGGCGTCAGTTGCCGTCCGAGAAAGACACCATGTCCGCTAAAGACAGGGATCTTGATTTCGCCAAGAAAGGTGTCGCAACCATGGACGAACTGATCGAGAGCTGCCACGAACTTGGCGTGACGTTTCTCGTCTGTGAAATGGGTTTGCGGGCTGAGGGCTTTGAAGACACACCCACGCTCCCATCATTGAGCGTTGAACGCACGGGCGTCGTTACATTCCTGAACGACGCATCGCCAAATGGCTCTATCGTTTATATTTGAGCGGGTTTAATTTTGCACCCAGGGAAGTCCACGCACTTTCCAGCCATTCACGGAGCCGCGATGATCGTGCGCATCCTTATCACCCTCGAAACCTTCAGCAACATTGTAGCAGCGCCTGTAGCCGAGCGCCGTCATCGTCGTTGCAGCGGCGGCCGAACGCACACCGGAGCGGCAAAGAAACAAAACCGGCGTCTCCACATTCACCACCACGTCACGAACTGCGTCTTCAAAGTGTGGATTTCTTTTCATGTCCGGAAAAATCTTCCAACAAATTCTGTGGGTTGGGTTCTTCATGCTCCCAAGGTCAGGTTCACCGACATAAGCAAACTCAGCGTCCGTCCGTACATCAATCAAGACAGCATCCGGTTCACTTTTCAATAAATCCCAGGTTTGCTGAGGCGAAAGATCGCCCGCGTAATCAATATCAGCCAAAATCAATCGCCTTCCAGGTGCTCAATCATTTCGTCAACATCCGTGAATTTCTGACGCGGTTGCGGTTGTTCTGCACGGTGATGCTCCGCCTCTTCAAGCTTTTTCCAATCTTCAAAATGAACAATCCGAACAGATCGCGCGTCCAATAGATTCTTCAAAGATTGGCGCCCTGGCTTATCTCCACCATCCGGAAAATCTGCCACGATATGCTCCGCGACCTCAACGCCATCCGGACGACTTGAAGATATCACCCCGCTCGGCCCGCGCTTGATCCATCCAACGGCATAAAGACCTTTGTCAATACGCCCCTTGTCGTTTGGAATTATCCCCTGCGCCTCATCATAGGGCAATCCCGGCACAGGATCGGCACGATAGCCGATCGCCGCTACAACGAGACCACACGGGATATCCATAGTCTCTCCTGTCCCGATAGCACGTCCATCTTCGATTTTTGTGCGCTCGAACCGAACGCCTTCGACGTGCTCATCCCCCAATATCTCAACGGGCATACCATAAAATCCGAAATGCACCCGCTTGGGCTGCGCGTTCGGATCACGCTCGGAAAAAGCACGGAGAGTCTCAAGGTTTTTCTCAGCAAGGCGACGCGCCTTGTTTTCGACGCTATCGGGGACAGAGTCCGGCAAATCCGCTGCATCAACAACAGGCGCACACTCGGTTAAATCGAGCATTTCACGCAATTCAACGTTGGTGAATTTGGCTTCTATAGGCCCACGCCGTCCCATGACGTAAACATCCTTTATGGGAGAACCATCCATCGCGCCCCGCGCGTAATCGGGCAAATCCGTCTTAGCACGGCCAGATCGGGATCGGACAAGTATCCGCGCAATATCCAGTGCGACATTGCCATTCCCGATCACGACGGCGGCATTAACATCAAGGTTGGGCTCCAATTCAACAAAATCTGGATGCCCATTATACCAGCCAACAAATGCGGCAGAACCATGAACGCCAACCTTATCCGACCCGGGTATTGTTAAAACACGATCAGCAGGGGCACCAATCGCCAAAATCACCACATCATAGATTTCACGCAGTTCCTCGATCGTGACATCACGCCCAACTTCAACATTCCCAAAGTATTTAATGCCGCCTTTTACAGCTGTTTTTTCGAATTTGATCGCGACCTTCTTGGTCGTTTGATGGTCCGGAGCAACGCCACCGCGGATCAAGCCATATGGTGTTGGCAAACGTTCGATAATATCTATCTCGGCACCTGTAGCACTTTTGATAAGCGCATCCGCTGCGTAAAACCCTGCAGGCCCAGACCCTATGATTGCTATCGATATACCCACACGCTGCCCCCCTCGTTACGCATCGAGCCTATTAACCGTGCCTTTTAGTCACTAACGATCCACGTGTGTCCTGCATGCATCATAGCCTTCAGGTCTTGACCACTGGAGCGTTTTAAAGCTTCAGATTTCACTTCATCAACGCCCTGGTCGTAACTTTTTGCCGGATCGCAGTAAATGACACCCACCGCAACGGGCAGAACATCATCATCCATACTGGCAAGCAAGGTGGCCAGAACGTGATTGGTTTCGTCATGGATCAAGACGCCTGCAACCTCAGGCCCTTCATCACCAAATGTAATAACTTCAAGCTCAAAGGTCTTAGCATTCAGTCGCAGCCCCTTGTTTCGATCAGCGCCAAACACCAAAGGTTGACCATGCTCGCAGACAACCTGCCGATCAGCAGCCACTGGCTTTTCAGTAATGTTCGCAAACACGCCATCGTTATAAACAATACAGTTTTGCAAGATTTCCACGAAGCTGGCGCCTTTGTGAGCATGGGCCCGGGCGAGAATTCCCGGCAGATCCTTTTGCTGTGTATCAATACCGCGCGCAACAAAGCGCGCACCAGCGCCCATGACATACAAACAAGCAGACACTGGGCTATCGACAGAGCCCAATGGCGTCGAAGGTGAGCGTGTTCCAGCGCGCGACGTGGGTGACGCCTGACCCTTTGTCAGACCATAAATCTCATTATTGAACAGTAGCACCTGTGTATCGACATTACGTCGAATGACATGCATCAGATGGTTAGCGCCGATCGACAGCATATCCCCATCACCACCGACGACCCAGACATCAAGATCAGGATTGGCCAGTTTTATGCCTGTCGCAAACGCCGGTGAGCGCCCATGGATTGTGTGGAACCCATAGGTCTCCACGTAATATGGAAATCGTGCTGCACAACCAATACCCGAGACAAAAACGGTGTTTGCAGGGTCTGCATCGATATCAGCCAGCGTTTTCTGAACGGCGCGCAAGATCGCATAGTCACCACATCCCGGGCACCAGCGGACTTCCTGATCCGTAGCAAAATCTTTAGCTGTACGTTTTGCTGTTGGTGTAAGATCGTTCATCTTAACCCTCCAAAACATTGAGGATCGCGTCCTCAATTTCACTGATCCGGAACGGTTGTCCGGATATCTTGTTAAGTCCCTCGGCTTTGAGAAGTAGTTCCGCCCGCAACAGCGTAATCAGCTGTCCGTTGTTCATTTCGGGAATCAGCACATTGTCATAGCCGTCAAGCAACGCACCCAGATTTCGGGGCAATGGCCATATGTTTCGCAAGTGAATATGAGATACGTCCTTACCTCTGTTCAGAAGATTGTCGACAGCGCGATTGATGGGCCCATACGTCGACCCCCATCCAACGACCGCGAGCTTCCCAGACGAAGATCCAAGCTCAACATCCTGAAGAGGAATATCGTTGGCAACGCCATCAATCTTCGCAGCGCGTATCTTTGTCATTTTGTGATGATTGTCAGCATCGTAAGAAATATGCCCGGTGTCATAACTTCGCTCGATACCGCCAATTCGGTGCATCAAATCAGGGGTACCCGGCTTGGCCCAAACCCGTGAAAGCGTTTTCTCATCTCGCATGAAAGGATGGAAGCCTTCTGGGTCGGTATGAAACGTAACGGGAAACGCTTCGTACGAGTCGAGATCAGGAATTTTCCAAGGCTCAGCAGCATTCGAAATATATCCATCCGTCAAAAGCATCACTGGTGTCATGTATTTGGTCGCCAATCGAACAGCTTCGATACCAACATCAAAGCAGTCTGCCGCCGAACGTGTCGACAAAACAATCATCGGCGCATCTGCGTTCCGCCCATAAACCGCTTGGTACAAATCAGATTGCTCAGTTTTGGTGGGAAGTCCCGTCGACGGACCGCCACGTTGTGAATTCACGATGACCATGGGCAGTTCTGCAGAGAGTGCCAAGCCAATGGCTTCTCCCTTCAGGGCAATTCCCGGGCCTGAGCTTGATGTCACACCAAGCGAGCCGGCATAGCTGGCACCGATCGCCGCACAGGCCGCTGCAATTTCATCCTCGGCCTGAAAAGTGGTGACGCCCAAATGTTGCATCTTCGCCAATGAATGCAAAAGCGGAGACGCCGGCGTGATGGGATAGGATGCAAACAAGATTTCAAGAGCTGCCAGTTCAGCGCCCCTCACCAATCCCCACGCTAAGGCCTCGGTCCCTGTGACAGTTCTGTACAGGCCAGGCGAAATTTCAGCCGGCGCGATATGAAAGCCATGAATGCCCTCTGGCAGTTCTGCGGTTTCGCCCATCGCATGACCTGCATTCATAGCAGCAATGTTCGCGTTAGCGATCTCCGGACGTTTGGCAAACTTACCGGTCAGCCATTCCTGCGTTGTCTTTCTAGGTCGCCCAAACAACCAATAGACGAAGCCAAGCGCCCACATATTTTTGCACCTGAGCGCGTCTTTTTTACTGAGATCAAACTCTTTCACCGCCTCCAAAGTCATTGCAGAGATATCAAGTGCAACAACGCGAAACGGGTCCAGCGTACCATCATCCAAAGGCGTATTTTCGTAGCCTGCTTTGGCAAGGTTTCTTGCGTTAAATGTACCCGTATCAACAATGACGAGGCCGCCTTTGCGAAGTCGTGGCATCTCCACTTTCAATGCCGCGGGGTTCATCGCGATCAAAACGTCAAAATCATCGCCAGATGTCATAATCCGTCGCGCACCAAAATTTATCTGGAACGACGAGACACCAAACGTGGTGCCGACGGGCGCACGAATTTCAGCCGGAAAATCTGGAAAGGTTGATAAATCGTTGCCTGCAAGCGCGGTGGCTTCGGTAAATTGTCCACCTGTTAATTGCATCCCATCGCCACTGTCACCCGCAAAGCGCACAACCGCAGCTTCGAGCTCGTCACGGGCTGAAACATCTGGGTCAGCGTTCACGACTTGATCAATGTTTGTCATCTGATTTTCCGCCATTTCTATACCGAGTGCTCTCAGTGCTACGCATTATGAGCAAGTTCTGCAAAACACGTGGCTGTGAATGAAAAAATATATGCTGGACGACGCGCTTGAACAACCCAGCACAAAATAGGGTTTAAATTATGCGAAGGGCTGGCAAAGTCAGTTCGCAAAGACGATATTGAGAAGACGTAAAAATTCAGGAGCCATAAATGTCCAACTCGTCCGCACTCCCATCAAATCCAAGCGAACTTTTGAGCGATCTTCTAGATAGCGCCAAAAGTAAAGGCGCCGATGCCGCAGACTCGTTGTTGGTCGAAGGCACCTCGTCAAGCTTGTCGTGTCGACTGGGGAGCCCGGAAGACCTGGAACGCTCTGAAGGCTGGGATTTGGGTCTCCGGGTCTTGATCGGAAAACGTCAGGCGATTGTATCTTCATCTGATCTTAGTTCTGATGCATTGGCCGAACTTGTTGATCGTGCCGTCGCGATGGCGCGGGCAGTACCCGAAGACGCCTACGCCGGGCTTGCTGATCCTGATCAATTGGTGACAGACATTCCAGATTTGGATGAGTTTGATCCAAGCGAACCAAGTGCCGATCAAATGATCGAGATGGCTCAAGCTTGCGAAGACGCAGCGCGCGCCGTTGACGGCATTACCAATTCAGAGGGTGCTGAAGTCAGCTTTGGCAAATCAACCGTGTATCTGGCAGGCACCAATGGCTTCAACGGCACACGTCAGGGGTCCAGATTCTCACTCGGCGTCAGCGTCGTTGCTGGCGACGGCACGATGATGGAGCGGGATTACGAATACACCTCCGCTGTCTGGCTTAGTGATTTAGAAGACCCGGCGTCAATCGGGACAAAGGCAGGCGAGAATACAATCAAGCGCCTCAACCCGCGCAAGGTTGATAGCGCGCAAGTCCCTATTGTCTATGCACCAAGGGTCGCATCGTCTCTGATCGGGCATTTCACCAGTGCGATCAACGGCCAGTCCGTCGCGCGCGGCACAACCTTCTTGGCAGAAATGATGGGCAAGAAAGTCTTTGGCGAAAGCATTCAGATTGTCGACGATCCACTCCGTAAGCGAGGCCTGCGCTCAAAACCGTTTGACGGCGAAGGTGTCGCAACGCAAACCCGGAGCATCATTGACGGTGGTGTATTGACCACATGGATTCTTGATCTTGCAACATCCCGGCAACTTGGCCTGGAAACAACCGGACATGCGTCGCGCGGCACAGGTGGGCCGCCGAGCCCTTCAACGACCAATGTACACATGGCAGCAGGCAGCGTATCTAAAGACGATTTGGTCGGCGCGATCGACAATGGATTTTATGTCACGGAACTTATCGGTATGGGTGTCAACGGTGTAACTGGTGATTACTCACGAGGTGCGGGCGGGTTCTGGATTGAGAATGGCGAGATCGCGTATCCGGTGAACGAAATTACTATTGCCGGCAATCTCAAGGATATGTTCAAGAATATCACACCCGCGAATGATCTAACGTTCAAGTACGCAACGAATGCGCCGACACTTCGCGTCGACGGGATGACCATTGCGGGAAAGTAGGCAACGTTACCAAACATCTGAGAAATTTACCTAAATTCAGCAATATTTCGCACGAAAATTGCCTAAGGATCAGGGTTTTCCCGCATTGGCCCCAGCGATTTAGCGTGGTATTGTCCGCGCGGTTGCAACATGGGGCGCAAAGCCTTGGAAAATAACTACGAAATCGAACCGCACGAGCATGTTCCAACAGGCGTTCTGATCCGACGCTTGGCGCGGGACAATTTGCGTCATTATTGGCCTCAGCTGGCGTTTGCTTTGTTTTGTATGGCTATCGTTTCAGCGACAACGGCACTCTCTGCCTATTTGATGGAACCTGTCGTCAATGACGTCTTCATCGCCGAGAATGAGGACAAACTGTGGTGGGTTTCAGGGGCCGTCTTCGCGACCTTTGTTGCCAAAGGACTGGCCAGCTACGGGCAATCTTTACTCATGGCTTTCGTCGGCCTGCGTATTATTGCTGATAATCAAACGCGATTGTACCGGCATCTTATTGGCATGGACCTGGGTTTCTTTCATTCGGTTTCATCGGGACGACTGGTTTCGCGATTCCTTATCGACATCAATCACATGCGTGTCGCCGTATCCAATGCGCTGACCGGTTTTGGTAAAGACCTATTGTCACTTATTGGACTTGTGAGCGTTATGTTCATTCAGGATTGGGAATTAGCGTTCATCGCTTTCTTCATTTTCCCTATCGCCGTTTATCCCATCGTCCGCTTAGGCAAACGGATGCGCAAGGTCACTGCGAACACGCAGGAAGAAAGCGGTCTCTTTACTGCCATTCTTGATCAAAGCTTTCAGGGGATCCGCGTCGTCAAAGCCTATGGCATGGAAGCTTACGAGACGAGCCGCGTATCTGACTTAGTAGAGCGTATCTTCACGCTTAGTATCAAATCTGCCCGTATCCGCGCCTTATCCAGTCCCATCATGGAGACATTAGGCGGTGTGGCGGTATCGATTGTAATCGTTTACGGGGGTTATCGTGTAATCCACGAGAATCTCGACCCGGGTTCATTCTTTTCGTTCATCACGGCATTGTTGCTGGCGTATGAGCCGATGAAACGTCTCGCCAACTTGAATGCGTCATTACAAGAAGGCCTCGCAGGCGCGCAACGCCTGTTCGCCCTGTTAGATACTGAAAGCGGTATTCAGGAGCGCAGCGACGCCAAGCCGCTGCCGGTTCCCGCTATGGGCATGATAAAACTAGACAACGTAAAGTTCTCATACGCGTCAGAAAGCCAGCCCGCCCTAACGCAGATTGACATGCACATCCCTGCGGGCAAAACGGTGGCGCTGGTTGGCCCCTCGGGTGCAGGCAAGTCAACAATCCTGAACCTGATCCCGCGCTTTCATGATGTCGATGAAGGCACGATCAAAATCGACAATATGGATGTTCGTGAGGCAACGCTTGAGAGCCTCTATGCCAATATCGCCCTGGTTAGCCAGGAAGTGACCCTGTTCGATGACACTGTCCGCGCCAATATTGCATATGGAAAACTTGACGCTTCTGAAGAAGAAATCATTGAGGCCGCCAGGCACGCCGCCGCATTGGATTTC